>Ga0209060_10000161_pt1 | contig 166265 bp, 129 predicted proteins | sample Coa_R1_8_FD_187155 | JGI IMG/M metagenome (GOLD analysis project Ga0209060, IMG submission 187155) | Surface soil microbial communities from Centralia Pennsylvania, which are recovering from an underground coalmine fire - Coalmine... | ecosystem: Environmental > Terrestrial > Soil >...
GCCAGCGCATTTGGCAGCATCCCCTCCTTTTCTCGAATTCTCGTCGCAAGGTCACTATCCCGCACCGCCTCGTCCTCGCTCTGCACGAAGCGGCTTGCTATGCCCAATGATTGGATAAAGTCGAGCTGAGAAGCGGTGAAAAATCCGGGACATCGCTTGCTTACGCGCGCGGCTCGCAAACGCACGTATCGTGCAAACGGATCTGGGTAGGTTACGAGCCGCGCACGTAAGGTGGGTGTGAGAAGCTGTGAAAAATCCGACTGCCCCACGTAGACAACGAGCCACGACCGTACGGGCGTGATTTTTCGGGCGATCGGACATCGCTTGCTTACGCGCGCGGCTCGCAACAAGCCGCGCACGTGATGGTCAGGGCTCGCGGTAAGGAGCGTTTGACAACCCAGGCTAGTCGACGCGCAGGCCAATCGTCGGGTCGACGCGAGTCGCGCGCGTGGCGGGCACCCAAGACGCAAAAACCGTGATCACCAACAGTATCAAGGGAACGACGGTAAACGTGAGCGGGTCCACGGGACGAACCTCGAACAGGAGACCTTGCAAAAGGCCCGTTAGCGAGGCGGCGGCAGGCACGCCGATCGCGATCCCCAGACAGGCGGGGCGAAGCCCCTTCCAGAGAACCATGCGGTGAACCTCTCGGCCTGTCGCACCAAGCGCCATGCGGATGGCGATCTCCTTTACGCGTTGTGAAACGCCCCACGAGACCACACCATAGAGTCCAATGCCTGCGAGAACCACGGCAATCCCCGCGAAGGCGGCCAGCAGCGCCATGACGAACTTCTGATCGCGGGTGGTTTCGCCGACCGATTCGCTCATGGTCTGGACACCGAAGACCGCCAGGTCCGGATCCAATCGATCGACGACCGAGCGGGCCTCGGCGTCAATCGCAGAGGCATCCATATCCGTGTGCAGGAGGACGGTCACCTCGTTCGAATCGCCATCCAGCAGAGGAAGGTAGAATTCCGGCGGCGCGGGAGATTGAGGCCGTTCCAGCACATCGCCACTGATTCCGACGATCCTGTAGCGTTGCACCGACGCTTCCGTGTTGTTGCCGACGAACCAATTGACCGTGAGGAAGTGATCGAGCGGATCGTCGGTTGCGAAGTATCTCTTCGCGAACGCCTGGTTGACCACGGCGGCACCCACCAGCGGGTGCTTGTCGTCCACTCCGATTCCATCCGACGGCGTCAGAGAACGGCCGCGCAGAATCGGGACGCCAGCCGCCTGGAAGAAGTCCGGAGTTACCCCGCGATACTCAGCATCCATGAGTTGGCCTGGCAAGGCGGCGTGGTGTTCAATCTGGAAAACCGAATCCGGACAGTAGCCAGGCAGCGTAATGACTGGGCAACTACTCATGCCGACATCACGCACACCCGGGAGGGACTGCAGTTGCGCCGTCAGGCCCCTCAAGAACGACGAAATCTGGCTCCGTTCGTGATAGCGGGCGTCGGGAAGTGACAGCCGCATGGTCAGGCGGCTGGAAGTGCGCAGCCCGAGATCGGTGGACATCAGATGGCCGAAACTGCGGATCAGCAGTCCTGCGGCGACGAGCAGAACGAGCGAAAGCGCGACCTCCGCCGCCACCAAAATTTCGCGGAAGCGGTCGACTGACCGTCCCGAGGTGTGCGAGCGGCCACTATCCTGGAGCCCTTGACCGCTCCGCGTTGACGACACCTGGAGAGCCGGGAACAGTCCTGCAATCACTCCGGCGGCAAGCGCGACGCTCAGGCTGAACAGAAATACAGCCGGATCGAGGCGAATGGCCGCCGACTGTGGAAGCCACGAGGTATCGGGCGCGCGGGCCGCCAGTTGTTGTATGAGCTGTGAGGCGAGTAGCAGACCAGCCAGTCCTCCCAATACGGAAAGCATCAGACTTTCGATGAGCAGCTGCCGGACAATGCGGCCGCGGGCAGCGCCCAGGGCTGCACGGATGGCCACTTCCCGCCTACGTCCCGAGGATCGGGAGAGAAGCAGATTCGCTACGTTCACGCACGCGATGAGGAGCACGCAACTTACCGCTCCAAAAAGGAGGAGCAGCAATTTGCGGACGCCTTTCACCTCCACTTCGGCAAGAGGAACGACGTTGGCGCCAATTCCCATCACCTCGCGGGGATGTTGATTCTTGTAACGGCGCACGATCGCGTCAATTTCCGCGTTCGCTTGCGCAGCGCTGAAGCCGACACGCAATCTGCCGATTACTGCCAGCACGTGATTGTCATGGGCCGTAAGTACGGAAGGAGGGAGCCACGTTTGGAGCGGAATCCAGGCTTGAATGGACCGGGCGGGATAGCTGAAATCAGGAGGCATCACACCGATCACAGTGAAGAGACGCGAATCCAGTTTGATCGCGCTCGAAAGCACTGTGGGCGACGCGTGGAATCTGCGCTTCCACAAGGAATCACTGATAACTACTACGGGTGAGCCGCCGGGACGGTCCTCTTCTGGCCGGAACCCGCGTCCGATGGCGGGACTGACGCCGAGCGTCTCGAACAGGCTCGCGGAGCAGGCACAGGCATCGAGGCGCTCAGGCGCAGCGGATTCATCGCTGGCCGAAAGGTTTAGCCGCGTATAGTTGATCGCGGCAATGCGATCGAGGGTGGTGGTCTGTTTCTGCCAGTCGAGATAATTGGCGGGCGCGACGAAATTGTACGAGTCGCCATTCTGGACGACGTCGCGCTCGAAGAGAGCGACCAGGTTCTCGGGATGCGCAAAGGGCATGGGGCGCAGCAGAATCCCGTTCACGAGGCTGAAGATCGCGGTGTTGGCGCCGAGCCCGATGGCCAGGATCGCGATGACTGTGAGGGAGAATCCGGGCTGCTTGCGGATCATGCGAAAGCTGAACGAGAAGTCGCGCCTGAGTTCTTCGAGGAGTGGGAATCCACGCGCCTCGTGGAGATGCTCTTCCAACTGCGCGATCCCCCCGAACTGGCGGCGTGCGGCGCACCGGGCAGCTTCCGGAGACAGGCCCTGGCTCCTGAATCGCTCCTCGAGAAGACGGAGATGGTCCTCGATTTCTCGCTTCCCTATCGGAAGGGTTGGCTGCGAAGAGGCCGTGCAAGCGCGAGAGGTAACGGCGAAGCGTGTGCCTCATTCAGCTCCTTTGGCGAGTCCAAAGGAAGAATATCAGGCGCTCCTTTGGTGTGTCAATAGGAGCTGCGCTTTGATACATTAGAGACGCCCGTATTATGACTACCAAAGAACGGCTGGACAGCCACGACCGGCAGATTGCCGCAATCCGCAAGCTCCTGCAAACGGGCATGCGCATGCTCGTCAAGATGCAGGAAGATCAGCAGGCGATGCGCAAAGACCTGAGGGAGTTGGCCGCCATGCAAAAGCGTACAGAAGCCAGCCTGCAGTCGCTGATCAACACGATGAAGCGGGGCGGCAACGGCCACACCAAACGCGGCGTAGACCTGCAGTGACGCTTACTTCTTGATCACCTTGGGATCTTTCGTTTCCTTCGTTTTGTCATCCGTCAGCGGAGGCGGAGGCGTCTTCTCGTCCGAGTCGAACGTAATGTCGGAACTCGCGGAGTACTTTCGGTAAATCCGAAACTCCTCATCGTTCCGCGTCAGGTAGTCGTTGGCCGCCATGATCACTTGCGCCTTCAACGGCAGCAGGAACGTGTGGCCGGATATGTCCTGATAATCGTAATCGAGAACCGTCTCTGCTTTCCTCACCGGAAAGCTCTCCGGAATATCGTCCGCATGGAGCGTCACGCGCATTACCTCGTGGGTGTTCTTGTCGACCTCCACCAGGCCGGAGTAGCCGGGCACGATATCCAGTTTCCGGTCATAGTTGATGTGCCATTGCGACCGCTCCTGTGGCACGCGATAGCTGAACGCCATCACGCGCCGCCCGCGCAGCGTGCCCCAGTGGTCCCATTCGAAACGGGCTTCGCTGCCCGGCTCGAAAATCTCACGCATCATACTGCCGAAATCGCCGGTGGAAGTGGAGCCGCCCAGTGTCTTATAGTCCTGCGTGGTCGGGCTGCTGTTGACCATGATCAGCTTGTAATCTTCCTTCTGTTCGAAATAGCTGAGACGAATCTGCAGGGTGTCGAGAGCCTGCCATGCAGGAGGGGCATCGGCTTCGGCGGTCTTGTGGCCCGTGACCGCGTAGTAGTATTTGCTGCCCGGCGCCGGCGCCGCGAACCGCCGCGTCACCTGAGTGCAGATGAAGTCCGGCAAATTCTTGCTGTAGCCCAGAGCGTACTGCCGAACCTCGTCCAGAATCGCGGCCTGCTCTTCGGAAGTCGGGGGCGGAATAGGCGTCGGAGCGGCCGGAGCGAGGATCGGCGCCGCGATTGCCAGCGACTGCGTCCGATCGCGCAAGCCATTCAGCGCCTGCAAAGTTTTCGGACCGATCTTGCCGAATCCCTGGATCTGCTCGATGGTGCGGTCTTCGAGCCGCTCCGTGAGTTTCACCTTGCTGAGATAAATGCCGAGGTCGCGATCCGTCATCTTACCTTCTGCAATCAGTTTCTCGGACGACTGCAGGAAGGCGACCAGTTTTTCGACCGACAGACTCTGACCCGTCGCAACGAGGCAGGCGGCGAAGACAGCGGCCAGAAGGCGGTAACGCATGCCCCATTTTCTCATGGCGGCTCCCCCACGGTCTGTAGCGTTCCCGGCAACTTCGCTGTGAATCCCCGGCCCAGTGTGCATCGGGCGTAAGAGGCAACCAACGCAAGAAAAGCTGCACGCACGAGACTGACTCTACGTCACAATGCTGACAAGGAGAGAGTGCATGCTGCGGTGGACAGCGACTTTGGGACCGTTCCTCTTACTCGTGTTCGGATTCGCACAGACACAACAGGCTCCGCAAACGCCGCAAGCGGGACCGCCTCCTACCGAATTCGAAGTTGCCACCATCAAACCGTGGGTGCAACCTCCTCCCGGCGGCGAGCGCATCATGATGGGAAAGCGCGGCGGGCCCGGATCCAAAAGTCCCGGGCAAGTGTCGTGGACTGGCCTGCCGCTGAAAAGCCTGCTGATGACGGCGTACAACCTGAAGGCCTATCAGATCAGCGGACCGGCATGGCTGAATACCGAGCGGTACAGCATCACCGCGAAAGTGCCGCCCGATACCAGTAAGGAACAAGTGCTCGTGATGCTGCAGAACCTGCTGGCGGATCGCTTCAAGCTGAAAGTCCATCGCGAGACTCGCGAGATTCCGATTTATGAAGTGGTGATCGGAAAGAACGGACCCAAATTGAAGGAATCGGACCCCGAGCCGGAGCCGCCGAAGAAGCAGGTTTCCTCTTCTGGCGACGGCCCTCCTCCGCCTCCTCCCCCGCCGCCTGGGCCGCCCAAGATGGGACCGGACGGATGCCCGGTGCGCACTGACGGCCGCGGCGGATTTTCCATGATGATGATGCCCGGGCGCTTCCGTATGTGCGCGCAGAAAACCACGATGGAGACAATGGTGAACATGCTCACCAACCAACTCGACCGGCCCATCTTCGACAAGACCGGGCTTAAGGGCAAGTACGATTTCAGGCTCGAATACATGCCCGAGGGTCAGATGGGAATGATCATGGGACCGGCAGGCGGAGGAGCGGTTTCGAGTGCCTCGCAGGCAGGCCCGCCTCCGTCGGATGGGGTCGGGGGGGCCAATCCTAATAACGAGCCTGCGCCGCCGATCGCCGCGGCCTTTCAAAATCAACTTGGTCTCAAATTGGAAGCTAAAAAGGCTCCGGCGGAGATCCTGGTTGTGGATAGCATGGAGCGCACGCCGACCGAGAATTAGGGCATCCTTCGTACGTTGCACTCAGCTTTATAAACTCGAACTGCGCCACCACAGCAACTTCCGGAACTCCTCCGGGGTTAAGCATTCATGGCAAGTTGCAGGTGCGCTTCGGCGGTATCCTGCGTATATCAGTGCAGAAGCCGGAATTGAGGGGAAGCCTGATGGATTCCAAAGATTGTAACTGCCCAGGACCGCGCTACCTGACCGCATTCGGAAGACGCAGTTTTATCCAGGTGGGCCTGCTTGGAGGCCTGGGATTAAGCCTTCCGGAACTCTTCCGCTCGACTGCGCGCGCCAGTTCGGTGCTGCCCGCGACGGGTGGCGTGAAGCGCGCAGAGGGTCCCGCCAAAAGCGTGATTCAGATCATCTTGCCGGGCGGACTTGCGCATCAGGAGTCCTGGGATCCGAAGCCCGAGGCACCCATCGAATACCGCGGGCCGTTGGGCGTCGTCAAAACCAAGCTACCCGGAATCGTCTTCAGCGAGAATCTGTCGCATTCCGCACAGATCGCGGACAAGATCACAGTAGTTCGTTCCATGACGGGCCGCATTCCTGACCACGCGCAGGCCACTTATCAGATGTTTACTGGCTATCTGCCGACGCCTGCGATTCAGCATCCATCGCTGGGTGCGGTCGTGTCGAACCAGTTCGGCTCACGCAACAATCTGCCGGCTTATGTCGGCGTCCCGAATGTTCCTCCGCAGGCCGGCACCGGCTATTTAAGCTCCAAGTTCGGATCGTTCGAGTTGGGGGCAGACCCCGGCCAAAAGAACTTCCAGGTACGCGATGTTTCGCTGCCGAAGGGCATCACCGACGATCGCTTCGAACGGCGACGCACCGCGCGCGAGGCGATTGAAGATCACTTCCGGCAGGTGGAGTCGAATACCGCGGAGCTCGACGCCATGGGCGATTTCTATCAGCAGGCCTACAAGCTGATCAGTTCACCGGCCGCGCGCAAGGCCTTTTCGCTGGACGGCGAGCCGGAAGCCATGACGAAACTTTATGGCGAATACAATCTTCGCGGGCGCGTGCTGGGTATAGGGCGGCAATTGATGCTGGCGCGCCGCCTGGTGGAAGCGGGCGTGCGTCTGGTCACCGTGATGTATGGCGGCTCGCAAGGTTGGGACAACCACCAGCGCATCAAAGAAGCCGTGGGCGATGGGATGCCCGCATTCGATCACGCTTTCGCCGGTCTTATCGCCGACCTCGATCAGCGCGGGCTGCTGGATTCCACGCTCGTCATGGTCACGTCGGAATTCGGGCGCACACCGAAAATCAATGAGAGCGCGGGGCGCGATCACTGGGCGCGAGTCTACTCCTATGCCTTGGCTGGCGGCGGCGTCGCGCGCGGGCAAATCTACGGCGCTTCGAATGCGACGGCGAGCGAACCCGATCGGGATGCGGTCACGGTGGAAGATTTTCTGGCGACCGTGTATCACCAGGTGGGCATCGATTCGACCGATCGGCTGCTGGCGCCCGGCGGCCGGCCGATCGATATTGTGCGCGATGGGCATGTGGTAGACGGTCTGCTGGGGTAGGGCATGACTCGACTGGGCGCTGCGATTATCGCCACGCTACTCCTCCCCGCCCCGCTTCACGCCGACATTCAGTACATGGTGGACTACCTGCTGCCGCGAGGGGGCGGGCGTGGAGCAACTGTGGAGGTCACATTCCGCGGCAGATCGCTAGAGAATCCGCGCGAGATTCTGTTCTATCAGCCGGGCATCAAAGCCTCCGGCTTCGAGCCGCTCGCGAAACCGGGCGATGGTTTCAAGACGCGCTTTCAGATTGCGGCCGATTGTCCTCTCGGGGAACACGTGCTGCGCGTACGCACAGCCACGGCGCTGAGCGATGCGGTTACGTTTTGGGTAAGCCGATTCCCCACGGTTTACGAACTCGAAACCAAAATCGGCGAGAACGACAGCATCGCAAAGGCCAAGGCAGTGCCGATGAACTCCACCGTGGAAGGGCAGATCCTGCCCGGACCCGAGATGGACCGCGACTTCTATCGCGTGGAGGCAAAGGAAGGCCAGCGCATTTCAGTTGAAGTAGAATCGGCGCGCCTCGGCACGTTGCACTTCGGCGGCGAAAACGACCTGATGGCGCGTATCCTCGATGCCAGCGGGAAAGAGATTGGCAAGGACGACGACAGTTCGCTTTATGTGCAGGATCCGGTTCTTTCCGTGATTGCGCCGCGCACGGGCAGCTACTTCATCGAAATCCGGCAGCAGATCTTCACGCCGCCGCGGCAGGCGTGGTACCGCGCCCATATCGGCAGTTTCTCGCGCCCGACGGCGATCTTTCCGGCGGGCGGCGAGGCTGGCAGCATGATCGACTTGCGCATTCTCGGAGACCCTGCGGGAGAGCGCACGGAGCACACCACGCTTCCCGAAAAGTCCGGCAATTTCGATTACTTTGCCGGTTCTCCCGCGGAAAGACCGCCGTCGCCGAACGTGCTCCGCGTATCGCCGTGTCCGAATGTGCTCTGGAGCGGAAGCGCCAATACTCCCGCCACACTCCCGGCCGCACTGAACGGCATCTTGGATAAGGCCGGAGAACAGCACACCTATCAGTTCGCTGCCAAGAAGGGACAAGCGTGGAAGGTGCAGGTGTTCGCGCGCTCGCTGGGAGCGCCTGTGGACGCCAAAATCTGGATTCGTTCCGTCAAAGATCCCAAGCACATCCTCGACGCGGATGATGCGCGCATGGTCGACCTTGGCCTGCCGTCTTCCCGCGGCAACTGGCATATCAAGGACCAACTCGACCCTGTGGCCATCTTCCGTCCTCCCGCCGATGGCGAGTACATCCTGGGGATTGAGGACGGCACCAACGCCGCCGGGCCGGACCATGTGTATCGTGTGGAGATCGAGCCGCTGCACGACGCGATCTACACGCACATCACGGCACCCGATGGATACCAAATGCCTCGTCTGACCGCGCTGGTGGTGCCGCGCGAAAATCGCTGGACGGTTGACGTGCAACTCGCCCAGGGGCTCGGTAACTCCTACAAGGGCGATCTTGAGTTGGAAGCACGAGGCCTGCCTCCGGGAGTCAGCATGATCGCTCCGCGGGTGGCGAAAGGGGCCAATCGTGTGCCCGTGCAATTCGTGGCCGCGCCCGATGCGGAACCGAAAGCGGCGCTGATTGAACTGCTCGCGAAACCGGTGGATGCCAAGGCTCCCGTGGAGTCGGGTTCGCGACAGGCGTTCGCGCTGACCAATCAGCCGGGCGAGTTGCCGTGGCACTTTGTGTTCCTCGATCGATACGCGCTCGCGGTCACGGATCCGGCACCGTTTCATTTGGAACTGGAGCAGCCCGGCATTCCGCTCGCACAGAGCAGCGAGTTACAGCTCAAAGTGAAAGTGGTGCGGCATGGCGACTTCAAAGGAGCGATCGAGATGCAACCGGACTGGCTTCCGCCCGGTGTCTCCAAAGGCGCGACGGTGACAATTCCGGCCGACAAGACGGAGGCCACGTTCACAATTCAGGCCAACGACAAGGCTGCGCCCGGCGTCTATCAGGTGGCGATGAACGCGAGTACGAGCGGTGTTGGCGACGGATACAGCGGTGTGGGGCGGGTGCGTGTGTCCTCGCCGTTCGTTGAGTTGAAAGTCGCCGAGCCCTATTTGACGATCGATCTCGGGCGCTCATCGGTGGAGCAGGGGAAGTCCGGCGAAATTGTCGGAACGGTGAAACAAAATCACGCGTTCCCGGGCAAGGCGACGGTCACGCTGCGGCAACTGCCGAAGGGTGTGAAGTTGCAGGAGCCCGCGCCGCAGATCACGTCGAAGGACAGCGCAATTGTATTCCACGTTTCTGCCGATTCCGACGCACTGGCGGGACTTTACAAGGGCATCGGCTGCGAGATTGCATTCACGGAAGATGGGCAGACGATTCGCCAGCAGACGGGGTCCGGAGTCCTGCGCGTCGACGCGGCGCGCACGGTCACCCAGCCGGCTTCTACGGTGCAAGCTGAGGGACATTCCAAATGAAGCTCGGCCTTTCGTGTCTCCTACTAGCTCTTTCTCTGTTCGCGGCGAAGGACCCGCCACCTCGTGTGATTGGGCCGGTGGCACCACCAACTTTTCGCCTCGATGTGGAGCCAGTGCTGTTTCGCGCCGGATGCAATAGCGGAGGCTGTCACGGAGCGGCCGCCGGCAAGGATGGCTTTCACCTCGGACTTTTCGGCTACGATCCCGCGGGCGACTACTACCGCCTCACACAGCAGATTGTGGGACGCCGTATCGATCTGGCCTCGCCGAAGGAGAGTCTGCTGCTGTTGAAGGCCACGGGCATGGTGCCCCACAGCGGCGGCCGGCGATTTAAGCCCGACAGCGAATATTACAAGACGATTCTGCGCTGGATCGAAGCCGGCGCGCCCGACGACCCTCCCAATCTGCCGCAGGTGACGGGAATCGCATTGTCGCCTGACAAGGTGGTCTTCTCCGGCAAGGATACCAGGCGTGCGCTCCAGGTAATCGCGCACTATTCGGACGGCAGTGAGCGCACTGTCAATCAGCTCGCCCTCTACCTCACCAACAACAAGACTACGGCCGATATCGACGATCAGGGCAACGTCACCGCGGGCAAGCGGGGCGACACCTTCGTCTTCGCGCGCTTCGCCAAATTCACCACCGGCGCGGAGATCATCGTGCTGCCTCCGGGAAAATTCAACTGGCCGAAGGTGGCGTCCAATAACTACATCGACGAGCTGGTCTACGCCAAGCTCAAGAATCTCCGAATCCTTCCCAGTACACTCGCGAACGACGAGGAGTTTCTGCGGCGCGCCTACCTTGACGTGATCGGCCTCACGCCCACGGCGGACGAGTACGAGAGCTTCATGAAGGACCACTCCCGTGACAAGCGTGCCAGGCTGATTGACCAGTTGCTGGAACGGGATGAGTTCGCAGACCTGTGGGCCACGAGGTGGGCCGAGGCCCTCAAGGTGCGCAGCGACAACAACAGCGCATTTGGCACCGACCGCAAAGCGGCGTACGAATACTATCAGTGGATTCGCGAGCAGGTGAAGCGCGACGTGCCGCTCGATCAGTTCGTGAAAGCGCAGATCGCGAGTGCCGGAAGCAACCTGCAGAATCCTCCGGTGAACCTATACACCATGCTACCGCAAGGCCAGTACGATCCGAAGGCGGTGGCGCAGGACGTGGCGCAGCTCTTTACCGGTGTCCGCGTGCAATGCGCCCAGTGCCACAATCACCCCTTCGACCGTTGGACACAGGACGACTACTACGGCTTCGTCAGCTTCTTCACCGGCGTGAAGCGGAAGCAGGCGTCGGAAGAGCGCGAGTTCTATGTCTACGACGATCCCAATGCGCCGCCTGCCAAGCATCTACTGGACGGCCGTCCAGTGCCAGCGCGATTTCTCGGCGGCGACGCGCCCGACGTGAAAGGCAAAGATCCACGCGGGGCGTTGGCTGATTGGCTCACGTCGAAGGACAACGCGCTATTCCGTCAGAACCTTGCCAATCGCATCTGGGCTGCATTCTTTGGGCGCGGCATCATCGAGCCGGTGGACGATGTGCGGATCAGCAATCCGCCCAGCAATCGCGAGTTGCTCGAAGAATTGGGCCGGCGCCTGGCCTCGTACGATTTCGATACCAGGCGCCTGATTCGCGACATCTGCAATTCGCGTACTTACCAGCTTGCAGTCGCCACCAATCCCACGAATCGCGACGACGATTCGCAGTTCTCGCATGCCCGACTGCGCAGGCTGCGCGCCGACGTGCTGCTCGATTCCATAGCGGAAGTTACGGACACGCCGTCGAACTTCAACGAGACGCCGAACGGATTCCGCGCGGTGCAGTTATTTGAAGGCGGCCACCGGGCGAACAATTATTTCCTGAAGACCTTCGGACTGTGCCCGCGGGATTCTGTCAACGCGTCGGATACGCGCCTGGAGCCGACGCTGGCGCAGACGTTGCATCTGTTGAACGGAGACACTATCGAAGGCAAACTGGCCAAGAGCACTGTGGTCTCGGGGATGTTAAAGGCGGGAAGGAACCCCGACGCGATCCTCGACGAGTTATTCATCCGCACGCTCAGCCGCAAGCCTTCGGAGAGCGAGAAGAAGCGGCTGATTCCGCTGGTCGCGGCCAATCCCAACGATCGCAAAGCGTACGATGACGTCCTATGGGCATTGCTGAACTCCACAGAATTCGCGTTCAACCACTAGTGTCGGGGCCGCAATGTTCGGAGCGGCTGGGACATCGCTTGCTGACGCGCGCGGCTCGCCTTGGAGCCACGACCGCGAGGGAGTTGTTTAGAGAGAGCGCTGGTCGTCAGACCGTTAGAGCGCTGGCCGCGCTGCTGGCGGTGGCGGGAGTGTTGTTTGGTCAGCCCGGCAAGCATCCCAACTACGATGACGACGTGAAGCCCATCTTCGCGCGCTACTGCTTCGCGTGCCACAATGCCGGCGAGATGCGCTCCGGACTGAACCTGGAAGCGTACTCTGGCGTGCTCAAGGGTGGAGGGTCCGGCGACGCGGTGATTCCCGGCCGCGCGGCTTCCAGTCTTCTGTTCAAGGCAATTTCGCACGAAGATGGCGCACCGCAGATGCCGCTGGGCAATCCCAAGATTCCGGATGCCGCCATCGCGGCCATCCGCGACTGGATTGCCGGCGGCGTGCTGGAAAACGCCAACAGCATGCCGAAAGGGCCCGTCGCACCGAGCCTGGAATTCAAGCCGACGAGTCTTAACAAGCCTGCTGGAGCGGCCGCGATGCCGGAATCGCTCCCGCCCTTCACCCTCGATGAGCCGGCCAGAGCGCATCCCATCACGGCATTGGCTGCGAGCCCATGGGCGCCTCTGGTAGCAGTCGCAGGGCACGAACGCATCTACCTTTACCGCATCGACCAGCGCGTTCCTGCTGGAGAGTTGGCATTTCCCGAGGGCATCCCGTATGTGCTGCGGTTCAGCCGCGATGGCTCGACTCTGCTTGCCGCAGGAGGGCACAGCGTCCAATCGGGCAAGGTGGTGCTCTTCGATGTTCGCACTGGCAAGCGACTAGGCGTGTTCGGCGACGAACGGGATGTGGTACTTGCGGCCGACATCAGTGCCGATGGGAAACTCGTCGCCCTCGGTGGGCCCGCGAAGATTGTGAAGATCATTTCCGTGGCGGACGGCAAGGAACTCTACCAGATCAAGAAGCACACGGACTGGATCACTGCCTTGGAGTTTAGCCCCGATGGAGCGCGCCTGGCCACGGGCGATCGCAGCGGCGGAATTTTCCTGTGGGAAGCGACGTCAGGTGGAAGCGCCGGCAATCTGGCTGACCACAAGGACTCCATCACCTCGCTGAGTTGGCGCGGGGATAGTCAATTGCTCGCGTCGGGCAGTGAGGATGGGCAGATCATCGTCTGGAGTGTAGCGGACGGCTTCCCGGTCGCCACCATCGCCAAGGCACACACGCCCAAGCCGGGGCCGCAAGCCTATGGCGTGATTCCCGGCGGCGTGCTGAGCTTGCAGTTCACTTCCGAAGGCCGCATTGTGAGCGTGGGACGCGACTCCACCGTCCGCGTCTGGAGTGCGGACGGAAAGGCTCAAGGCGCCAGTCCGGCTGCCGGCGCTCTCTTGACGAAAGTGGCGTCGTCGACGGATGGCAAGTCTGTGATCGCGGGCGATTATCAGGGCAGGATTATGGTCTGCGGAGGCGCATCGGCGCTGACTTGTTCACCGCCGGTCTTACCCGCAACTCGTCCCGCGACTGCGTCCAGGTAGCTAGGCTTTACTTCGCGGCGTCGACGATTCCAGGCACCAGCCGAATGTGGACACAGTCCTCGACAAATTCATATTGGATGTCCCGACAATCGTTTCCCCCGAAAATGGCGACAAGTGCGGGTAGAAGTTAGAGTTGTGCGGGAAACAACATTCCGCAACTATGCAGTCCCGATTTGCATGAGCTTCCACGGGGCTCCGATTGCAGATCCAGCACTTTCCGATTCGTTAATAATCCAGCAATTTGCGAGCGATTGACATACTCGCCGCATATTCTGTAAAAATAAAGTACAGGCGAAGAAATAGCGAACACATGTACGTGGAACTCCACGCTCGCTCCGGATTCAGCTTCCTCGAAGGAGCTTCCGTCCCCGAGGAACTGGCGGGGGCATGCGAGGATTTCGGCATGCCTGCCATGGCGATCATGGACCGCAACGGCGTCTATGGAGCGCCGCGCTTTCATATGGCCGCACAAAAGGCGGGCGTCCGCGCACATATCGGATCGGAGATTACCTGCACGAACGGTTTGTCCTATCCCCTGCTGGTGGAGACTCGCGAAGGGTATCGGAATCTGTGCCGCCTGGTGACCCGCATGAAGCTGCGCGCTCCGAAAGGCGAAGGCGCCGCTACATTGGAAGAACTCGCCGAATTTGCCACCGGCCTGATCTGCATCACCCGGCATCCCGATGAGCGATTGCTCGAGATCTTCGGGCGCTCTCATCTCTTTGCCGAGTTGCAGCGGCATTTCGATCGAGAAGAAGAGGCGCACAATCAGGCCGTTGTGGAGCGCGCGCGGCATCTCGGCATCCGGCTGGTAGCCACTAACGGAGTTGCGTACGCCACGCCTCCTCAGCGCGAACTGCTCGACGTCTTCACCTGCGTTCGCAATCATGTGACACTGGCCTCCGCCGGCCGCCTGCTGGAGAGAAATTCCGAACGACACGTCAAAAATCCAGCCGAGATGGCGAGGCTGTTTGCCGATCTTCCGGAAGCGATTTCGAATACGCTCGAAATCTCCTCGCGCCTGCAATTCAAATTGTCCGACCTGGGATACGAGTTCCCGCGCTATCCCGTGCCCGAAGGTCAAACACAGATGTCCTTTCTGCGCAAACTCGCAGACGAGGGGGCGCGTCTGCTCTACCGGCCTTATGGCGAAAAGCAGCGGCGCCAGATCGAGCGCGAACTGGATCTGATCGAGAAACTTGAACTGCCCGGCTACTTCCTGATTGTATGGGACATCGTGCGCTACTGTCGCGAGAACGGCATCCTGTGCCAGGGCCGCGGATCGGCGGCCAATAGCGCGGTGTGCTACGCCCTTCGCATCACAGCGGTCGATCCGGTGGGTATGGAGTTGCTCTTTGAGCGCTTTCTCTCCGAAGAGCGCGGCGAGTGGCCCGATATCGATATCGACCTGCCGAGCGGCGACAAGCGCGAACAAGCCATCCAATACGTCTACCAGCGATTTGGAAAGCTGGGAGCCGCGATGACCGCCAATGTGATCACTTATCGAGGGCGTTCTGCCGCGCGCGAAGTGGGCAAGGCTCTCGGCTTCGAGATTACTACTCTCGAACGCCTTGCTGGGCTGGTGCGCACATGGGAGTGGAAGGACCCCAAAGACACCACCGAAAAGCAATTCCGCGATGCCGGCTTCGATATCAAAAATCCGCGCGTCCACAAATTTTTCGAGCTTTACCGGATGGCGCAGGATCTGCCCCGCCACCTAGGGCAACACTCCGGAGGCATGGTGATCTGCCAGGGACAACTCGATTCCGTAGTGCCACTGGAGCCCGCCACGATGCCCGGACGCGTGGTGGTGCAGTGGGACAAAGAAGACTGCGCCGATATGGGGATCATCAAAGTCGATCTTCTGGGCCTCGGCATGATGGCGGTCATCGAGGACACGCTCAAGATGATTCCCGAAATTTATAGCGAGGAGGTGAGCCTGGCACATCTGCCGCAGGAAGACACTGCGGTTTTCACGGCGCTGCAGAAGGCCGATACCATCGGCATGTTCCAGGTGGAAAGCCGCGCGCAGATGTCCTCGCTGCCGCGGATGATGCCCAGGCGGTTCTACGACATCGTGGTACAGGTGGCGATCATCCGGCCGGGGCCGATCGTTGGCAAGATGGTGCATCCCTATCTGAATCGCCGACAAGGGAGGGAAGCGCCCAATTGCCTGCATCCTTCGCTCGAGCCGGTGCTGCGGCGCACGCTGGGCGTGCCGCTGTTTCAGGAGCAATTACTGCGCATGGCCATGATCGCTGCCGGATTTACTGGTGGACAGGCAGAGGAACTGCGCCGCGCCATGGGATTTAAACGCTCGGAGAAACGCATGGCGGATATCGAGGTGAAACTCCGCGCAGGCATGGAGAGCAACGGCATCCGGGGCAAGGTGCAGGATGACATCGTGCGCTCGATCGTATCGTTTGCGCTGTACGGGTTTCCGGAGTCGCACGCCGCAAGCTTTGCGCTGCTGGCGTATGCCAGCGCTTATTTGAAGTGCCACTATCTGGCGGCTTTCACGTGCGCGATGTTGAATAATCAGCCGATGGGATTTTACTCGCCTGCGATCTTGATCAAGGATGCTCAGCGGCACGGTTTGCGAGTTCTGCCGGTGGATGTGACCTGCTCTCAATGGGAATGCACTGTGCCAGTGGGCGGGGACCGAGAGCCAGGAGCCGGGAGCCAGGGGACAGGGGCCACGGGGGCGTGTCTGCGGCTTGGGCTTCGCTATGCCAAGGGACTTCGCGAAGAGACCGGACGCGCGATTGTAAGCGCGAGGCCATTCAGCAGCATCGACGACCTGCCGTTGCGCGTTCCCCAACTGCGCAAGGACGAGATCAATCGCCTGGCAGAGATCGGTGCACTGAATTCGCTCGACCGAAGCATCGCCACTCATCGCCGCGATGCTCTGTGGCAGACGCAGCGCGCCATTCTGCCGGTGGGTCCGCTGCTGTCGCCGCTCGAGGAAAAGGGAGAGCCATCCCCCCTGTCACGCATGAATACTGAAGAACGCCTGTGGGCCGACTATCGAGGAACTGGCCTCACAGTGGGCAAGCATCCCATGGCACATCGGCGCGCCGAGATGAACGCTCTGGGGGTGAAGCGCGCGATTGATTTGGTAAAAGTTCCCAACGGCCGCATGGTGCGCATTGCTGGGTCGGTGATTGTGCGCCAGCGGCCCGGAACCGCAAAGGGCTTCGTTTTTCTCAGCATGGAAGACGAGACCGGCATCATGAATGCGATCATTACGCCTGATACCTTCGATCGTTATAAGTTCGAGGTATTGGGGGAGCCATTCCTGCTGATCGACGGAGTGCTTCAGAATTTGGACGGCGTGATTTCGGTGAAGGCGGCGCGGATTGACGGCCTGCGGGCCGGTGCGACGGCGGAATCGCACAATTTTCATTAATTCGTCCGTACGTCATGCGGTCCACCAGATCCGAGTGATGATTGTGCTCTGCGGTATTCGGCCGGAAGCGGGCCGCAATTCTCGAACTGGGCATTCTGGTGATGGCAGCATCGAGAACACTGCGGCCCGACGGTTAGGCCGCGCGCTCCTTCATCGGGGCGATTTGCGGCCGCATCGACCTACGCCGTGTTCGGGGTGGCCACCGATCCGACTGGTGGGGCTTCGATCTCCTTGAACAAGCCCGCTTGAGATTCACGGGCCTTCGATTCGGATCACCAGCAAGAAGGCCGCCCAGAGAATGCAGGTGGAAGTATGGCGAGAGCGTGATGGAGACGAGCCAGGGCAGCAGCGGTCTCGGTACTTGACACCAAGCGGCCTTCTCATGAATCTGCAACCGTTACGGAGACCTTACTTCCCGGACTAATAATTCTTGCTGAATCCTGTGCGCCCATTCTGCACCGTGAAGCCGCCGTCCGGGTGCACGGTCAGTAGAATCCAGTTGCCTTTGCAATGTTCCGAATCGGACCCCGTATTCGCAATCAGATCTTCAGACGAATTGTGTGGCTGCCCATTCGCCGTCGCGAAGTGGAGTTGCCACAGATCCATCAGCCCCGGCGATTCATGAATCGTCTGCCACGCCTGGACCGATCCACCGGTGGTCGGCCCATTGTTCATGATCGCCACCTTAGGATGCAGCGCCCACACGATCTGCGGCGAGTTGGACGTCTTCTTCCCATGGTGAGTTGTGAGGTATACATCCACTGGACCCAACTTATTTGCGGGGCACGCGAGGTCGTGTTCCTGATTCCAGAAGAGGTCGCCCAAATCCGACAGGCGGAAATCGCCATACTTCACCACCATCCCGATGGAATGGGCATTCTCTCCGGTGTCCTCTGCAATGGGATGGTAGCTGGCGCAGGCCGGATTGGGCTGCCCGCCGCCGGGCATGGGCTGTGCGATCGCAACACCGGATGCCGTCACCACATCCACCTGCAGCCCGCGGATTGGGATCCGGTCGCCTGCCTTGACCACGATGTGATTGCCCTTCTTCCGCGCCGCCACGTAAGCTTTGTACACGGCGGCGTTGTCCTTGGTGGTTTCAAAATTCGGGCCGTGATCGACGAAGTTTTTGATCGGTATCTGCGCCGCCAACTGCGGCACGCCGCCCACGTGATCGTGATGGTAATGCGTGATCACCAGGTAATCGATCTGCTTTAAGCCGGCAGCTTTCGTGGCGGCCAGAATGCGCGCGGCGTCGCGCCCTTTCAGACCGTCGTAGCCAGTGTCGACAAGCATGCTTTCGCCCGAAGGCGAGACAAACAACGTGGATTTGCCACCTTCCACATCGATGGCGTAGACCGCCAGGTCGGCGGCCGAAAGCGCGCCGGCACAAGCCAGCACGAGGAGAGAGATGCGGATCGAGGTCATGGTCAGTTCGGTTTCACATGGAACAATCGAATTCCATCCATCTGCGGCGAGGGCGCATACTCCAGGATCGCCCCCTGCCGCAAGAGAATGCGCTTCAACTCATCGCGATCGATATCTTGCACCGCGCGACCCGACTGGATTGCGAGCGCCGCGGCCACTCCAGCCGCCTGTCCGATCATCATGTACTGCGGTTCCATTCGCAGGGTGCTGTAGGCGACGTGGCTGGCGGAAAAACAGACGGGCACCAAGAGATTCTCCACCTCGTGCTTGCGCGGCACCAGGATGCGGTAGGGGATCTGGTATGGCTTCACGGGCACCTGCATATCGCCTTCATTCCGCAGGAAACCGTCGCGATTCACGATCCGCTGCACGTTGTGCGAATCGCTGTTGTACGTCCCCATGGCAATCGCGTCGGGCTTGGTGAGTTCCGTTTGGATGTCCTTCTGGGACATGACGAACTCCCCCACCATGCGCCGGGCCTCGCGGATATAGAGTTGGTGCGGGAAGTTGCCATTGTCGGTGAATTCGTCCCTGGCGAGCCCCCACTCGTTCATTTCCTTTTGCAGGGCCGTGGGCACGCGAGGATCGTGCGCCAGGAAGTACATCAACCCCTCGGTGTACTCGCGATGATCTCGCGCGATCTCCTCACGGCGCTGGTAGCCGGCATTGGGATAGTCCCAACTCTTCCCGATGTAATCGGTGGAAACCGGGCCTTGATTGTTGATGTCCGCCTTTTGATTGGGAATCGGCCCGATCGACAGCACCTCGCCCAGCCGCTGCGGCCGTCCCAGCTGGATTTCCATGGCGTGCAGCAGCCGCGCCATCAGATCGTAGCGTTTTGGGTCATAGCTCGTGGGCTTCGGGAATGGTGCCTGGTTCGACGGGTCGTGGGAGAAGATCAGGCGGTAGTTGTAGGACTGCACTTTGCGGTCGGCCTCCCCGGGTTGGCCGGGATCGGGCGCCACTGGGAAGCCCTCGGGCTTGAGATCGACCAGAAACTGGTGGAAAGGCGTCTCGGCCCTCACCCCGGCTAACGCTTCGCCGTATTGCGCGGAGCCCTCCCGACCCCATGTGTAGGTCACGCCGGCCTGGGCCATCAGGTCGCCTTCATAGCTGGCATCGGCGAAGATTCGGGCGGTTAGAGTCTTGCCATTCTCCAGAGTGATGGACTGGATCCGGGCGCCCTCCCTCCGGACACCGTCCTTTTCGCGCAGTCGGGTCTCCATCACCACGGTCACGGACTCTTCCTGGATCATCCGGCGAAGGATCGCCTCGGCGACTTTGGGCTCGAGGTACCAGGCGAAGGACTGGGCAAATTGCGAGAGTCCATAGTGGGTGCCGGCGCGCCAGTAGAATTCCAGGGCGTCTCCGGCAATCACCTCACGTCTGCCGATATCCGTGTGAGAGAGGCCCCCCGAAACCATCCCGCCGATGTGGAGGCTGGGCTCGACCAGGGCCACCCGCAGGCCCATCCGCGCCGCCCGCACCGCAGTCATCACACCGCCGGCCGTGCCGCCATAAACGAGCAGGTCGTAGTCCGGTTGTGCGGTTACAGACGATTGCGCCCCGAAAGTCGCCGCTGCGAGAAGTAAACAGGCGATTAACTTCATTTTCCTTTCCAGTCATCTTATTCTATGGATGGAGTTAAAACGATGCTGCGCGCAAATTCTGCCAAAATCGACTGGAGTCCGGAAAAGAAGCAGTGGCATGTGGAGATTGCAATCGGCGCGGAAGTGATCAAACGCTGGATCAAGGATCAGCCGCATGAAGCGGGAGACGACAGCCTGCGTACCCTTGCCCTGGCAACGGCAAAAGACGAAGGCTACGAACTGGATGCGGGCCGCGTAACAGTAGTGCGGTAACGGGTAGTGCGGTACCCGCTCGTGCGGGCCGGGATTCTGTCATCTCAATCTTCGCGCCCGCTCGAAATCCTCCTTTAGCTTGCCGACAATCTTTTCTGCGACGTCGGCACTCGCTCCCCGAAACTTTGCCCCGAAGCTCTCCTGCGTCGTAGACCAGATCACGTCGCCATCCTTGTTGACCAGGCGGACGGCAGCCACGGCTTCGTGGCGGCGCTCCGCGGAATGGTCCGATTCGCTGTCTCCCACGCCCACTCCGCCATAAGGTCCGGTGGATCTGCTGCTGGTACGCCCGGTGCCTGCATTCATGTGGGCATTGACGCTATCCGAAGAGGTGTGGGTGTCCGTAAAGATCAGGTCCTCTGATGCCCCGCGGAGTATCATGTCGGCGTGCTCCTGATTTTCGGTAACCACAAAGAGTTCCGTGCCCGCCAGAGCGCTGATCAGAATGTCCCGCATCTGAGCGGCTGTTTCGCCGCCCGTCAGGCGATCCACGTACACCCGGCGGATGGTCGCCAACTGGCGCAAATTGCGTTCTTCCAACGGCGAAGGCGCCGGTAGCGGATCCGCCCCGCGCGCGAAACACCCGGCAAATACCAGGCCGCAGAGAAGAGTTGCGAGAATCCTCATCCTTTTCCTGCCTTTCGGGCATCCGCATCCTGGTACTCCACGCGGCGGCCGGTGCGCGCTTCCAGGGCGGCCAGCACTCCGCGGATGTCTCCCTTATTCACCCGGAAGACCAGTGCCTGCTGTCTCCCTTCGGCATCCGCATAGCCCAACGTGATGAAATGCTTGTGCGATTTGCTCAGAAGCAACACCGGCGAAACCAGGATGGCAGCCGCATAGCGGCGATTCACCGTCTGGCCATATTCCACCGTGTTGATTCTCAGGTAGTCGATTCTCAGATCGGCGCCATGGCACTGAAAGGTCAGCGCTTCAGCGCCAGTCAAGTCGATCCGTGCGTCCGACTTGGCGGGAACGCCGGACAGCGTCCCGCCGATAAACTCGGCCTTGACACCCGGCCCGGCCGCCGTCAGCGCCAGGGAGAGGGCAAGGCCGCTCACCAGCATCCACAAACTTCGTGACATCTTGCGCGCTTGGATAGTGTGTTTCGGGAGCCGGTCCTCTCAAAAATCTCCGCCTTTATAATTCGGACCAAATATATCCGCACTGAGGACTGGCGGCCATCGATTTACTCGCACGCCACCGACGGGGAGCCTGACACCTTGCGATCACGACTCGCACCCTCAGGGCTGCGGAAAAGAGCGAGGACCGCTTGGCTGAGGGAGTTCTCCGCCCTCTGGTTCGTGATCGCTTGCTCACGCGCGCGGCTCGCAAGCGCCGGATCGCAAGCGCACGTATCGCGCGAGCGTACTTGGGTCGGTTACGAGCCGCGACCTTAACGCGCGCGGATCAAGATCTTTGCCTCATTATTGAGTCGTTCCCAGCAGCACTGCGACTGATCAGCAGCACTTCGCACGCGCGTATTTCTCGCGCATACGCTCCTCCGAGAAGCGCCTCCACTCCTCGCCCGAATGCACGCGCCCGTGCATCTGCAGATGCCGCTGGTAGGCATTCTCGTCTGCCAGTTCGCGCAACAATGCCAGGATCAAACGTCCCAGCCGCTTCATAGCTCCTCCGTCCGCAGACGGGAAAGTACGAACGGCGCCTCGCTGATCCGGGACTCCCGAGTGCCCTGCAGAATGCCGATCCAGACACGGAGGGAGTCGAGCAGGATGATCGCGACCAGTGCCATCAACACGCCGCAAATCACCGCGTCCAGTCGCGCGTTGAAGATCAGCGTCTGCGTCGCGGCGATATTGGCCGCAGTCCCGGCCCGCAATGCCGCCTCCAGCTTGTCCGCCTGCGCCAGGAATCCGATGGCTGGAATCGGCGAGAAGATCTTCTGCCACGCCGCCGTAAAGGTCACGATCACCAGCCAGATGAGCGGAACGCACGTGATCCACACGTAACGCGTGCGATGCATCTTGAGCAGAATCGTGGTCGCCACGCACAACGCGATTCCCGCCAGCAACTGATTCGCGATGCCGAAGAGCGGCCACAGCGAATTGATGCCGCCCAGCGGGTCGCGCACTCCCTGCACCAGGAAATAGCCCCATCCGGCCACCACCGCAGCACTGGATACGATCACTCCTGGCATCCAACTGGTGCGCCCCAGGGGCTCGCTGACATGGCCAAGCAGATCCTGCAACATGAATCGCCCGACTCGTGTGCCCGCATCGATGATCGTGAGGATGAACAGCGCTTCGAACATGATCGCGAAGTGATACCAGAAGCCGATCACCGCCTGCCCGCCGCCGCTGCGCGCGAAGATGTGCGCCATCCCGAGGGCAAGCGAGGGAGCGCCGCCCGTGCGATAGAAGAGCGTCTGCTCCCCGACGTTGTGCGCCAGCGCCGTCATGTCCGCGACTGTCACCGGAAAGCCCCAAGAAGAGATCATGCCTACCGCGGCCTCAGGCGTCGCGCCCACGATTCCGGCGGGCGAGTTCACCGCGAAGTACACGCCCGGCTGCAGCACGCAAGCCGCGATCATCGCCATGATGGCGACGAAACTCTCGAGGAGCATCGAACCGTAGCCGACCGGCCACGCATGCGTCTCCTTCGCGATCATCTTCGGCGTAGTTCCCGACGAGATCAGAGAGTGAAAGCCGGAGACTGCGCCGCACGCGATGGTGATGAAGCAGAAGGGGAAGATCTTCCCGGCAAAGATCGGCCCGGTGCCGTCCACAAAGCGCGTGAAAGCGGGGAGTTGCAACTCGGGCCGCACGAACAGAATTCCCACTCCCAGCATCAACACCACACCCAGCTTGACGAAGGTGCTGAGATAGTCGCGCGGCGCCAGCAGCAGCCACACCGGCAGCGCGCTCGCCAGAAAGCCGTAGAGAATGATCCCAATCGCGAGGGTCATCGCGCCCAGCGTGAACATCGGAGCGAGTGCAGAGTCCGCCACCGAACGGCCAGCGAAGATGCTCGACATTACCAGCACAAAGCCGATCACCGAGCACTCCAGCACCTTGCCGGGACGCCAATAGCGCAGATACAGCCCCATGAAGAGCGCGATCGGCATCGTCGCCGCAATCGTAAACGTGCCCCAGGCGCTGCCCTTGAGCGCATTCACCACCACCAGTCCTACCACCGCCAGCAAAATCACCATGATGATCAGCACCGTGATCAGAGCGACCATGCCGCCCACCTTGCCGATCTCCTCACGCGCCATCTTTCCCAGCGATTTGCCGTCGCGGCGCATCGAGGCGAACAGAATCACGAAGTCCTGAACGGCGCCACCCAACACAGCGCCGATGACGATCCACAACGTTCCCGGCAGGTATCCGAACTGTGCGGCGAGCACGGGTCCCACCAGCGGTCCCGGACCCGCTATCGCGGCGAAGTGATGTCCGAAGACGATCCATTTGTTGGTGGGTTCGAAATCGTGGCCGTTGCGCAGGCGCTCCGAGGGCGTGGCGCGGTGATCGTCCAGTGTCATCACCCGCGCCGCGATAAATTTCGCGTAAAAACGATACCCGATCGCGTAGCTGCACGCCGCGGCCAGAACCAGCCAAATGCTGTTGATGTGCTCTCCGCGGTTGAACGCGATGCCGCCCAGACAGATCGCCGCGACCGCCGCAATCGCGGCCCAGAATAGATATCCGAGAACCCTCACGCACTAGAGTCTACTAAAAACTCGCGGATTCGGGGCAGATGTCAAAAGCGATTCAAATTGCGAAGGAGAGAGGAGGTGGTGCCGCCGGACCGCAGTTCCACCGAGTGGATCGGCTTCCAGTTGTCGTCCATTGTCCCGATGTACGAAGCCGCGCGGCGATCGCTTCCCATCAGTATTACTGTGTACTTTCGATCCGGATACCCCAGGGCACGCACCTGCAATGTATTCGATTCGCTTTGCCACCGGTCGCTGGCCGGCGTGCCCAGTTTTTGCACGACCGTCAGGTAATCGTCGCGGCTCGACAGATCCAGGTATTGCTGATCTCTGGTATTGAAAACTACAGTCCGCTGCCGGAATTCGCCTATACGATTCAAGTTCACCGCAACGATGTACAGCACGATCGCGACAGTAAGGGTTCCGCCCACCAGCTTGAAAATCCGCTTGTCGTTGGACTCCAGCCGGATCCCCACGATAGGTGCGGGGGAGGTGCGCTCCGGTACCGGCGTTGAAGACGCGGTCGTCCCTCCGACGGCCAGAGGCATCTCGATGACGCGCCGTTGACAGGGCCACACCGCTCCACCTCTGTATTCCAACTCGCGGTTCAGCCCGACGATCAGCACCGGATCGTCCACCCTCGACACCTCGCCAACAAAGCGCCGCGAAATCCAAATCTCCGCACCCGATTTGCAGTTCACTACCAGAATCTCCGACCACGTGGCTTTGCGAAACAGCCACTCGTTATGTTCCACGTTGATAACCGGAGGGTAGAAAGAAAAGGGACGCGTCGCCAGATGTTCGAGGGAAGGGGGAATGGGGGGCGAGGCCATGGACTCTACCTATGGTAGCGTAGAGCCGGTGGTCCATGCTTTAGCCTGCGGCTGCTCTCCAGGCAGGCTAAAGCACGCAAAAGACGGGGTTATTCGTGATCTTTTACACGGTCCGCGTTGCTGTGAGCCGAGTAACGATCAAGTTCGTGAATCAGGGGCAACGCGGCGGCTGGTGGTTTCATGCCGCTCTCCAGAACTTCCTTGTTGGTCATCTTGCGGCCATAAAGTTCCTCATTGTCGTCCAGGTCGTTGCGAACGGTCGCGCCATTCAACGAAATGCCCGCGAAGAGTCCCTTGGCACGCGACCAGGCTAAAATCTCGGCATCCATTTTCACATCCGTATTCGCATTGGCGGTACGGCCTACCGGACCTGCCGCGACGGAAGCATCCGCCCCTAGAGTGAATTTATCGCCGAGTAGCTTGTCCGTGCCGCGGCGGCTCATCACCAACATAATCAGGTCAGTCGACGATCCACCGATCTGGAATCCGACGCTACCGCCTTCCATGCGAATCGCGGCGGGAGGTCCCCATCCCATGCCACTCTCATGCCGGCACGTCACGAAGCCGCGCCCGTACTCTCCACCCACTACAAAAGCCGCCTTCTTCAGGCCGGGAACGATCATGACGCACTGCGCCTTTTCGAGTAGGTCCTGGGGAATACCTTTGTCCGGAGTCGCCATCACTTCGGTGAAAACATTTGCCGCCTCGGTAAGATTCTTCGCTGCGTCTGCAGCAAGAATTGCCGATGCTGACAAGACCATGGTTGCTGTTACTGCCAAAAGTTTCATTGTAGAGCCCTCTGGCTGAGTTACTTAGCACGTGTCGTGCCAAGTATTGCAAAGAGCCGCCATTATTTCATTTCATTTACGCCCAAGCAGGCGCAGGCGAACACTGAACGCGCGCGCTTGTCCGCGCCCATAGGTGAGAAACTGCGGCGTGCCGATCACATTATTCACCACGTTAGGATTGAGACTGTTGGTGAGATTGTTATAGCCGAATCGCCATGCCCACAGGTAGTGCAACGCCCGAAACTGCCGTTCCAGATGCAGATTGATGTCGAAATAATTCGGATAGCGCCGCGAACCGGGAGGGCCCACCATAATGCCCTCTTCATCTACTACGGCGAACGGAAAGCCGGTGCGATACTCCGCCAGGTAGGAAACCGTGGTGTTGCGCGTCAGAAAGCGCAGCGACGAAGGGAGAATCTGATTGGGTAGCGGCGCCCACCCCCACATGTGGAAGCGATTGGGCGTGTCCCAGGGCGACGGTCCGGGAGCCTGCGCCGCGAAGATCGGATTCTCCAGGCTATAATCCACCGCCGCATTGGACCGGGAGCGCGAGCGCGTGTACCCGGCGAACCACTCGAACTTGCCGGCGAAGGTGTGCCGCAACGAGACATCGAAAGCGTCATAGCGTTCGCGCCGAAAATTCTCGAGTTGAAAATTTACGGCGCTGGTGAGGAAGGGTGAGCCAGCGAGCAGCGAGTTTGCGAGTTGCGGCACCGGCAAAAACGTGAATCCCCGATTCCCCGCGCGGTGCGTGTAACCTGACTTTAGATAAAAAGCGTAGGGCAGCTTGCGCTCCACAGCCACACTGGCAGTCTGATAATATGGCGCCCGGAGAAGCCGGTCGGTCGCCAGAAACGAAGTCGTCACGGTGCCGTCCGGAACTCCTCCCGGCGCATAGAAGGTCGACTCGCTCACCTGGTCCTGCTGGCGGCTGATGATACCCAGGCTGATCGAATCGTAATAGATGCCCCATCCGGCCGAGAACTTGGTGTCGTGCGAGTGTCCGGGCGCCCAGGCTACGCCGAGCCTTGGAGCTACTTCCAGATCGCGCACCACTTCATTCCATTCGGCACGCAGGCCGGCTTCCAACACCACGCCCTCACGCGGCGTCCAGGCGTCTTGAATGTACTGCGCGCCCTCGAAATTCTTGCGCGCCTGAAAGGGATTGCCCAAGAAGGTCACATATCGCGCCACCGAGTCGTCTTCGCGCAGCACTTCGTATGGGTGACGCGTGGTTTCCTGATGAAAGGCTTCACGCTCGAAATCGATACCGAATTTCAACTGGTGGGTGCCGGCCAGATGCAGCGTCGGCAAGAACAGATTCGAGACCCATTGTTGCCGGTAAAAGTGGCGGTCCTGGTCGGAGAAATAGTTCCCGCGATCGCCCGTCGGAGTGATTTCATAAAGCTGCTGCCCCTGTGGAACGTTGCGCGCGGCACCCCGCGAATCGGCAAAGCCCAGGTCGAGCAGCGATCCGCCAGGAAGATAGATCTGGTCGCGGATGGTGCTCATGTAGAGCCACTGGCGGTTCGACGTGGTGGCTTCGACCGGCGTCAGAAAGCTCAGACCATAGTGCGTGTTGTCCGCCAGATTGAACAGAAAGCTCCCCGTGAGAATGTTCGTGGGCTTGAGGTTCACCTGGAAACGGCTCAGGTCACTCATGGTCAGGCCCGTGGTGCGATTCTGGCCGCGCGGAAGACCGTAGATTACATCGTCGCTGTAGAACGCATCCATCCCGTTATGAAACCAGGCGCGGCCTTTCGCCAGCGGGCCGGAGAACTCCACCCGCGGCGTCCATTTGTTGATGTGCCACCCGCCGTCCGAAGAGATGCCCGGAATGAAGTTCGTTCCGCCAAATCGCAGCCGGTCGTCGCCCATCTTGGTTTCGAGTTCGAGGACTCCCGCCGAACCGCGGCCGTTCTCCGCCGAGAATCGACTGGTGTCTACCTCCATCGACTGGATGGTTTCAATATTGACCCGCGTTTCCAGACGCCCGGTCACCGGGTCGGAGATATTGAAGCCGTTGAGCTTGTAATTGGTTTGATTGGTATCCCCGCCGTTAAAGTGGGCGCGCCCGGCGTTGTCTTGAACCACGCCATCGATCATGGGTAGAGCGTTGCGGTAGTCTTGTGGCGCCGGATACGGAATCGCCTGAATCTCCGTGTTGTCCAGTTCCTTGCGATCCGCCGGCTGCGCGGTATCAATCGCTGGCGGCGAATAGGCGACGTCAATCTTGTCTGAGAACTCTTGCAGGTGGTTCAGCGTGATGGTCAGTTCGGCGCTGCTCGACGTGAACGATTGCGATTTCACCTGGTACAGGTAGAAACCCAGCCGTTCGGCGCGAATGGAGTAGTCGCCGGGCGATGGCAGTTCCAGCTTGAAGTTGCCGGCGCGGTCGGACGAGGTCACCGCGGCAGGTCCGCCGCTCGCGGTCCGCACTTCCACGCGGGTCCCATCGATTCCCGCACCAGTATCGTCGATGATGCGTCCGGTAATTACGACTTGGGCCGATAACACCGGACAGAACATCAGAATTGCAAGACCTACAATCCGGTGGTGTGGCCTGTACGCCATGGGAGGAGTGCGCGGCGATTGCCCGCGTACAGCTAGCATAGCGCCGTGACGCGACTCTTGCATTCCGTGACGCATCAATGATGGGAAGTGGCGCATTCACCGCGGAGACGCGATGACGCAGAGGAACGCGGAGAACCAAGGCGCCCGTTCCGGTGAGTGCCTTTGAGGCGAACTGGAATAGCACTGATCACTGGATAGCATGCAGGTCCGCCGCCGGCCCTTCGGCTCCAGGGTCATCGCGGCGGCTTTCGTTTTGTAGGATCTCAGGAAGTCTGGATCTTCCCACGACTCTGGCAACGTCGTCCCAGGCAAACAGTTTGCAGACGTAGCTCGGGACGCTGGTGAATTCGTAGTGCCCGTGCTGATCGCTGGTGGTACTTCCGAAGAGATCGGAGCGCTTTGTGGAATCGGGGCCAGCACGATCGTCGCTCCCGCGACAGGCTCTGGTCGTTGATCTCGCACACTCCTTGGAGCGTGGCGCCTCGTACCCGCCGACGACTCGCTTACGAGCCGCGACCGTGAGGGAGCGATCTTTCGGAGCAATCCAGACGTCGATTGCTTACGCGCGCGGCTCGCAAACGCACTTATCGCATGAACGTATTAGGTAGCTTACGAGCCGCGACCGTAAGAGGAGCGATCCTTCGGAGCAATCGAGACGTCGCTTGCTTACGCGCGCGGCTCGCAAGCGCACTTATCGCGTGAACGTATTTAGGTAGCTTACGAGCCGCGACCGTAAGGGAGCGATCTTTCGGAGCAATCGAGACGTCGCTTGCTCCGCGCGCGGCTCGCAAACGCACTTATCGCGTGAACGTATTAGGTAGCTTACGAGCCGCGACCGTAAGGGAGCGATCTTTCGGAGCAATCGAGACGTCGCTTGCTCCGCGCGCGGCTCGCAAACGCACTTATCGCGTGAACGTATTTAGGTAGCTTACGAGCCGCGACCGTAAGGGAGCGATCTTTCGGAGCAATCGAGACGTCGCTTGCTTACGCGCGCGGCTCGCTGACAACGCTTGCACGCCGTATCCCAACTTGCGCGGCAGGTAGTTCAGATTAGATCGGAAGACGTCCACGCGCAAGCAAGGCTCAGCGCTGGAGTCTCCGGCGTCCCCGAAAGATATCGCAGTGATCCGCGCCACTGATCCGCTGCATCATTGTCTTCTCAGCTTTCTGGTGATCACCAGCAGGATCCCGAGCGTCGCCGCGCCGCTTGCCAGTGATCGCGGAATCCTTTGCCGCCCCTGTCCCGAACACCATCGCCCCCACGCTCCCGAAAGGGCCGGCGCAGCATTGCGCAGGCGCAACTCGACTTTGCTTACTCCTGGGGTGGCTGAGATTGCGGAAAACAAAGCGCTGTGGGAAGCAAAATGAGCCACTTAGCATTCGTCGCCATGCGATTCGACGAAATGAGCCCCTACGTGAAAAGCCACGCGTTGGAAGCTTGTCAGGCCGCTTCGAAAACCAGTCGCAGGAAGGAACGGGGCTGATACTCAATCCGTATCGGCACGATCGAGCCAGAAGCCTCGTCGAGCCACAGAGTGAAGGTATTTTGGGAGCCAGTTCGCAGATTGCGGATCTTGCCATGGACCGGGCGCAGTCCGGCGGCCTGATCTTCCGCTGTGGCGCGCTGAGTCCTGTCGATCTCCAGCCGGTACTCCTGCTCGTTGTAGACATAGCGTCCCACGCCGCGAGGCTCGCGCTCGCGCAGAAGCCTCGCCAGTTCGAACAGAAAGGTTGGTGGGGTTTGGCTGCCGGCTTTGGGCCAGGACGTTTGGCGCCACTCCGGATTCTCCTGGAATGCCGCTTCCGCGGCTTCGATCAGCCGGCGGTCAAACCATTGGGCAGCCGACGACAGCTCGAAATGTGCTACCGCGCTACGGCTGTCCCCGGGGGTATTCTGGCCGCGCACCGCGTTATAGACGCTCGGCCCGCTCTGGGGCTGCGCCGCAGCTTTCTTGGCATGGTCCAGACTTTCGTCGCTGGCGGGCGCCGTCAGCACGCCGAAATACCGCGCTTCCACCGGCACTGAATTGGCTTCGCGCACCACCTCGCGAATCCAGCCGATGCGGTGAACGCCGTGCGCACGTGCCGCGTCCGACCCACCCGCGAAAAATAACGTATGGGTGGTGGCGTCGCCCTCCTTCGTCTGTTCGACCGATGCCTGTCCGCCTCCCACGCCGCCCCGCCGGTACACCGGCATACCAAAAAGCAGAATCGTCGCGTCTGCGCGATAGCGTCTTATTTGTGTCCCTGGCTGGGAATTTTGCCGCATCTTGGGATTATCCGGGTTCGGCGGTTCAGCAGCAGCGGCACGGCTCCCGGTCCACGTACTCCCGAGAAGCCCTGCCATGAGTCCTAAGAATCCTCGCCTGTGATATTTGCCCATGGCCATCTTCCCAGACTCTTCTCCTGCACGTTCATTGCCGCTTTTCGCCGTTCACCCACCACTCCACGCGGTCGCCCTCGGTTACGTCAGGGACCTCCCATCGCTCCATCATGTGCAGGAGAGCGGCTTCGTTCACCGGACGTGTGCGATTTCGATTCTGCTCGAAGAGCCGCTCGGGAATAGCTTCCACATAAACGATTCGCACGCGGGCGTGATAAGCGGTGAACAAATCCACCAGTTGCCGGCGCACTTCGCGGCCCAGGTTAGTGGCATTCCAGACAAAATCGCAGGATTGGCGCAGGTACCCACGTGCCGTTTCTCTCGCGGCGTGCAGCACCGCCCCCTGATTGCCGCTCGGCGCCGCTCCCAGTTCCTCGCGAATTTCGTCGAGGGAGATCACCGGCAGGTCACTCATCCGTTCGGCGATCCAGGTGTCTTTCCCCGAGCCGGGCAACCCTGCCAGCAGTGTCACTTCGCAGCGCGAATCGTCGTACGCCAGGTAGTTGGGATCGCGAGCTTCCGACCGGAAGTACAGGAAGCGGCTGTGGTTCGAAGGAAAACGACGCGGTGTTTCCAGACACTCCTGTTCCCGGCAATATTCCTCAAACAGCGCTATCTGATCCAGCAATGCGGCCTGATCCGCGCATGTTCGGCCCGAGGCATCGGCCGCCGCCAGCAGCGCCACCTGCCTGCAACTCGCCGACTGGCTGATGCGAAATGCCAGTTTCTGAGCGTCGGCGCGGTTGATCAGGTGAAACGGAGCCTGGTGAAAGCGAATCATCCCGCAGACCTGCTCGCGCGCCGCGAAATCCATTCCCGCTTCCCACAAGATGCGCCGTGCGTCGATGCTGCCGCGCCGCGAATGCCCGGGACTCTTCACCCGCCCATCCTCCCAACGCGTACACGCCGGCTTGGCCACGTCGTGGAGCAATGCGGACGCCCAGACCACCTCCCGGCCGGCAGGCGGCAATGCGCGCCACGCCTCCATGGCGGCCAGCGATTCGCAAACCATGCGAACATGCGTCCAGACGTCGCCCTCTGCGTGGTGGATCGGGTCTTGCGGACAGGTGCGCATCGCCTCGATCCACGGGAAGCGGTCCTCCAGATCGTTCCAAGGGATCCGAAAATCAGGCGGCTGCGGTACCCAGAACAGCTCACTCATGGCGCAAACAGATCCGTTCCCGGGAGCAGCCGATTGGGCTCGATCGGGCGGTCCATCCAGTGTCCCTCGGAATCCTCCACCGCTTGTAGAAAGCCTCGTCGCACGTACTTGTACCGGCCCTGCACGCGACCGTCGGCCTCCCACTTGATGTAGAGGCCTTCCATCTGCTCGTTCGAGGAACAGCGCGACCTGCCGAGCAGTTGCTCCCAGTCCGCCACGGGACTCGTGGCGAGGATTGGCACCGAGTGTACCGGCGAGCCCGCCAGCATCGACTGCCGCTGCTCCGTGGAGAGGAACGCTCCAGTGTCACGATCCAGCAGATCGAACTCCAGAAAGTAGTGCGGAAGCTGGTCGTAGAAGATGGTGTGCCGGGCGTACAGCCATTCGCCATACATCAGGTAGCGGCTTCCCAGGACGTTCCAGAGCGCGTGGCGATGCACGCTCGCCCATCGTTTGAACAGGTCGAACTGGCGCTCGCAGGGGCCGCCCGTGAGCACATGGCCTCGACTTTGCAGGACGAGGGTTCCATCGGGATCGAAGCTGATCCCCGAGTTGGAACCGTCCAGCTTCTCCTCGATCACCAGGGACAGTCCGGCGAGTCCGCCGGCGTTCACGGTGGCCAGATCCTCATCGCCAGGTTGAATCCGGGACCCGTTCAGATGGGGAGTGCGCGGGTATTTGACAATTCCCTTCATGGCACTTGCGCCAGCAGGATGCGGTGATTCAGCACGTGCTCGAAGGTGGCCCGGACGGCGCCTGCCTCCGCCGCCATCTTCTGCAGTTGAGGGAGTGTAAACAGGTGGATGTGCTCGGGATTGTCGTCCGGGGTGGACGGGGCGCTGGCGATGACGAATCGCCGCGCGCAGCGGACGGCCTCGCGCAGGGCCAGGGCCGGGTCGGTAAGGTGCTCCAGGACTTCGAGCACGCTGACCACATCGAAGGATCTCGGGGCGAACGGCAGGTGATGGGCGTCGGTGCGGACCACGGTCAGGCGGCCGATTCCTCCTTTGCGCACGGCGGCAAGATCGCTAGCGCGGCGGAAGTTGCGCTCGGCGCTGGTGACGGGAAGGTGCGGGAAGGCGGAAAGCAGCGGCCAAAGAAAGGTGCCGCGTCCGCTGCCGAGATCGAGCAGATTCTCCGGTTGCAGGCCATGGAGGATGCCGAGGACGCGCCGCACGCGAGGCAGTTCGGTATTCTGCTTGAATTTGTGGAGGCGCAGTCCGGCGTCTCGCCCCGCGTCGAGGGAGGCGTACGGCTCTCCCAGGCGTCCGCGTACGAAGGCAGTGGCCAAGTCGGTAAAGTATCGGTCGCCGTCGATGCTGCCAGGATACCGGAAATCTGCCAGCCTCAGCGGCCGGATGCCGCAATTCTCCACAAAACCCGCGGAGTTCTGGGGACAGGCTACGCAATTCCCGAACTCAGCGAATTCGGGAATTGCGTAGCCTGTCCCCAGAATCGGCCTTGAAGTGTAGAGGATTTCAGAATTGGCCTCGAAGTGTAGGGGATTTCGGCCAATGGTTAATACCCCGTAACGCGTACTAGGAGTTTTCCGTCTGGTATCCTTTGAGAAAGCGCTTCCCGCGTCGCGCCTCTCTGGATACTCCATGCGTTCTCTTACGATATCTGTCCCTTGTCTCATTGTCGCCGGCGCGCTGGCAGGTGTTGCACAGTCACTGCCGACGCTCAATCTATTTCCGTCCCGAATTGTCGGGCATCCGCTTCCCGAGCAGAACGTACTCTCGTCAGTCAATCCCAACCTGGTAGAAGGGCGCGAGTTATTCGGACCGGAAGGCATCGCTCTCGACACCTCGGCCTCTCCGCCGATTCTTTACGTCGCCGACACTTTCAACAACCGTGTGCTGGCATGGCAGAATGCCAGCGGATTCACCAACGGCCAAAAGGCCGACCTGGTGATCGGACAGATCGATTTCTACAGCACCCAGGCTCAGGGTCCCGGCAGACAATTCCAAACGGGACTATCCGCGCCGACCGGCCTGGCAGTCTCGGGCGGCGACCTCTACATTGCCGATAGCGGCAACAATCGCGTGCTCCGCTTCCGCAAGCCCTTCCAGAATGCGGGAAACCTCTTTCCCGACCTCTTCATCGGCCAGCCGAACCTGAACTCCAATATTCCCAACAATAACGGGACTTCCGGCCCCAGCGCCGTCGGCCTGAACTTCATCTCTAACGGAAAGCTGCAAACCGTCAATCTCACCTTCGATACCGCCGGCAACCTCTGGATGACCGATCCCGGCAACCGCCGCGTTCTCCGCTTCGCCGCGTCCGACCTCGCCAGCGGCGGTGGGCCGCTCACCGCCAACCTGCTGATCGGCAACCTGGGAATCTTCACCTCCGTGCAGCCTGCGATCACGGCGGCAACCGCTACCCAAGGGAATCTCTTTGCAACTCCGTCCGCCCTTGCCTTCGATCCCGCCGGACGTCTGTTCGTCTCCGACGGCGACGGCACCTCCTTCGCACGGGTCCTGGTATTTCTGCCGCCCTTTACCAATAGCAGTTCCGCATCGCGCATCATGGGCGTCTTTCCGCCCAACTCGACCCCCGCCCAGGATCAGATCAGCAAGACCGTCTTCTACTCCATCAACTCCATCTTTTTCGTCCCGGGGAGCACTCCCAAAGTGGGCCTCGTCGATCAACTCGGCAGCCGCATCCTACTCTTCGATTCCTACGACAATTGGCCCGACCCGTCCACCAGTTTCTCTCCGCAGGCGACGGCCGTAGTCGGACAGCCCAGCTTTACCAGCCTGAACGCCAACGCCGGCACTACATTTATCCCTCCCTCGTCCACGTCGACTTTGTACTACCCATCGGCGGCCGTCCTCCAGGGCAATGACCTCTTCGTCGCCGATGCCGGCAATAACCGCGTGCTCGATCTTCCCGTGGTAAACAGCGTCCCCGGCCCAGCCACGCGCGTCCTCGGGCAAGATCGCTTCGATATGAGCGCCTCAAATCTCATCGAAGGCAAGGAATTCGATTTCACGGCGAGCACCAGTTCCGGGACCATTGCGGAGGGCGGCGTCACGATCGATAATAGCGGCGACACGCCACATTTGTATGTCGCCGATTTCGCCAATAACCGCGTCCTGGGCTTCAAGGATTTTCGCAGCCTGGCCGCCAATGTCCGTGCCGACATCGTCATTGGTCAGGCGGATTTCAATTCGGGACTCTGCAACCAGACGGGCGACCCCAACCACCTTACCGCTGGCACTCTGTGCCGCCCGACCAGCGTAATAACCGATTCCAACGGCAATCTTTATGTAGCCGATTCGGGCAACGGACGAGTCTTACGATTCCCCGCGCCGTTCGCGCACCAAGGCCTCGAGCAGGCCGACCTAGTCCTGGGACAGCATAACTTCAACACCAAGATCACCGATCCCAGTAGCTTCACCATGTCGGCGCCTTACGGTCTGGCCTTCGCGGCGAACAACGGATTGCTGGTGTCCGACGTGGTACACAATCGCGTGCTCTTCTTCGCTTTCAATAGCAGCGGCGGCTTCGATCCTACCGCCGACAGCGGGAAAGCAGCTTCCAAAGTGCTCGGCCAGCAGAACTTTACCACCACTACGAGCGGCAACGCCGATTCGCAGATGAATGGGCCGCGTCACATCGCCGCCGACACTGACGGCCGCCCTTATGTCGTCGATACCGGTAACAATCGGGTCATGATCTTTGACGGGATCGGAGCCGCGCCCAGCGGCGCGTCAGCAGCGCACATCTTGAACGGCTTCAATGTGCCGCATGGGATTTTCGTCAACCAGACGACCGGTGAGATTTGGGTCACGAACACCAATTCGGGCACGGTCCTGCGATTTCCCCAGTACCAATCGCTGCTGCTCAGTGACGCTTCCAATGGCGGCGTACAGGACGCGGGCGCACCGGTCGACGTGACCCAGGATCCGTACGGCGACCTGATCGTCGCGGACGCCAGCAATCGTGTGGCGCTCTATTTCCCTGGCGTACAAGCCATGAATGGCGCGAATTTCATTCCGTCTTATCATTTGTCTCCGGGGATGCTCGCCGCGTTGTGCGCCGCTAATAGCAACTGCTCGAACGGCGCGGCCATCTTCGGCGCCAACACCGTCGACAACTCGACGCGCCCGAATCCTCTGCCAATGCCGACTTCGCTCGACAACGTGCAGTTGAACCTCAATTTCACGGACAGCAACGGGAATCCGCAGACCGTTGCCGCGCCCTTGTATTACGTCTCGCCGACACAGATCGTCTTTTATGTTCCGATGAGCGCGCCCACCAGCGGCACCGTGAATCTGGAAGTGGTGCAGACCACCACGGGCCGTCTTTATGCCGCCGGACCCACCACGATGAATACTTACTCACCGGCGGTTTTCATGCAGCAATACGCCGGCAAATTGCGTCCCGCGTCGGTGCTCAATCAGGATAATACGCTCAACTCCCCCAGCAATCCGGCGCTCCGTGGATCCACCATCCAGATCTTCGCAACCGGCCAGGGCTTTGTGCCCGGTGCGCCGTCGGATGGCAGCGCAGCCCCGTCCCCGCCGCTGAACACGCCGTTCACGCCGCGTGTCGGGATCAACTTCATCTACACCGATCAGTACACACCCGGACAGGGCGACCCGGCGGACAAGCAATTTGTCTCGTTCTCCGGATTAGCGCCAGGCGAAGTGGGAGTGTGGCAGATCAACGTGCAGATTCCGATCAATGTGTCGCCCGGTGCGCAGATTCCGTTGTACATCTCAACGGGAAGCTTGCTGAGCACCGACGGCAGCTTCTACACCACCATCGCCGTGAAGTAGGTGGCACGGACACTCGTGTCTGCCGCGTCGACACTCTGGTCGACGCTTTTCAAATGTCCACCAAGCGTGATGCCTCTCGGTGATTTGGAATCGGTAGACGCCCCAAAAGCGTCGAGAATAGTCTCGACGCGGCAAACACGAGTGTTTGCGCCACGTCTATCTCAATCTACGGAGAAGACGTAGTCATATTTCGAGCGCTCCGCGGCCAGCGCAGCATTGACTTTCACACGATCCACCTGAACATCTTTGTCCCGAAAGTGAAGCGCGACGATGAAATACAGCAGGTAGTCGTCCACCGGGCACGGATCGGATAGAAACAGAACCTTGGCAGCGTGAGGAAGTTTCGGATTCACAACAGCCAGTCGCTCGATCACCGGCCGTGTCTGTTGGATCGCGGCCGGTACCCACGCGTTTCCAAGCGGCTTCTCATGCCGGTGAGCGGGGATCACGGCCGCCGTCACCAAAGCGAATAAGACGAGCTGTTCCAGCCGGACTCCGCATACCACTGGCCGATTTCGAAATCCACGTAGCGCCCCATCGCGCAGCAGCACCAATGCCCGACTTGCATACAGATACCACCCCGGCAGCGTCAAGTACATCACGAAGAACCCGCGCGGATTGATAAAGATGAAGGGCAGAGCCCCGATCAGCGCAAGACACCACGCGAAGAGCAGGTCCCGATTGCGCGCGGCAATCGCCAGCGCGAGCATCCCCACCCACACTGCAATCACCGTAAAGTTGCTGAACTTCACCGCATGATAGAACAGGTCGAATAGATAATGTTGCCAGCCTGCGAGGAAGATCCGGGCCGAAGGCTGCGGGAGGTAATCGGGATTGAGCGTCATCCGGTGCGCGCCGGCAGTCTTAAATGCAAGGTACGCAATCGTGATGGGAATCGACAGAACCGGGAACCATGCGTGATGGCGAATCTCCCTGCCAATGGCGGCCATCGAGAGCTTGCCCCGGTAATAAATCATCTCGTAAACCAGCATCAGCACGGGCAGCGTTACGGCCATCTCCTTGGAGCCAAGCGCACCCAGATAGAGAACTGCCAGAACACCCACATCCGCCGCGCCTGCTCCCCGGCTTCTGTTCCGCACGAGGAGGTAATAAACGAAGGCGCAGTAATAAAAGAAGAAACACAACAAGTCGAAGATTATGGACGAGATGTAGTACAGGTCCGCGAGGTGCGCATGATAGGCGCCGATGACGCAGGCCAGGATCGCGATTTCACGCGACCCTGACACCAACCTGCAGAACTCATAGAGAAGTGCCAGGTTCGCCAATAGAAGTACGAAACACAAAAACCGGTACGGCAGCGGATTCAATCCAAAACCGGCGAATAGGGCGCGGTATGCCAAGGCCCCAATCGGCCGATCGTTCTGGATCAGTTTCCAGATAGGAGGAAACCATGCCGCATACAGGTTCATCATCTCGTCGGGAGCGAAGTAACCCCGAATTCCGTCCCCGGCAAATGCGAAAAAGATCCCCAAGGGCACGACACCGGCCAACAAGCGCACCCGATTCTGCGACATCAATATCCGCAAATTCTAGCATCCGTCGCAGGCTTCTCTACCTCCAGCTCTCTACATCCGCGCCTTTCGGAGCTGCTCCGCGCATATAGTCGCCAAAGACGCGCACGAAGTGCGTCAGCATCGGCACACCTTTGGGGATCTCTCCGGTGTAACAGTGCGGCTCGTTATTGCCGAAATCGAAAGACCCTCCATAATAGGGACCCTTGCCGGGCAATTTGGTGCTTTCCAGAAACTGCTGCATCCGGTGCGCCGCGGCGTCCAGGTAGAAAGTGTCCTTGGTGCCCATCGTGACGTGGAGCTTCCCGGCGAGCTTTGGGCCGAGCCGCTCCCAATCCCGAATTAGCAGCGCCGTCAGATCGTAGTGTTCGCGCCAATACCTGGCCACCTCGGGATCGATCGCGCCGGTCTCGGCGTTCCATAGCTTGGCCGGATACCCATCGGCATCGGTAGGGCCAAAGGTGGCATGGAAGGCGTCCAGTTGGCCTCCAGACCTGCCGCGCGTCCCGAGAACCGCCTCCTGCCGGCTGAAAGATTCCACCGTCGCCAGGATCCGGTCGTTAGGCAGGCGGCCCAGAAGTTTCGGGAACCGCTCGAACGGTCCTTCATCATAGTAGGCATTCCTGTCGGTATAAAGATCGATGCTCTGGAAAGCGTGGTGGTCCACCGGATCGGGACAGAACCCCCAGGCCCCGCCAAAATACTCGGGGTAGAAAATCTGCTGCGCCAGGGTCATCCAGCCACCGGTGGACCCACCGAATACCACGCGCGCCCATGGTTCACCGATGCCGCGAAACTGTTTTTCCACGGCGGGATACAACTCCTTGGTGAGCGCGTCGCCGTAAGGGCCGGCGTTGGCAGTGTTCACGCCATAGGAGTCGTCGTAGTAGGGGGTAGCGTGGCTGGTGACCACCAGCAGCATGCGAGGTAGGCGGCCGGAAGTCCAATCCTGATAGAACTGGTAACTCTCTCCGCCGCGTCCGCGCGCATCGGGATCCGGCGGGGTCTCGCGGAATTGAAAGAAGTCGCCGCCGAAATGGGTCTGCAGAAATGCTACGGGATAGTGCTGGGTGCTCTGGTCGAAGTCGCGTGGGACCAATACCGTCGCTTCGAGCCAAACCGGACGGCCCCAGAACGCCGTCAGCAGGGCACTCTCGAGCCGAAGGTGGCGGATGTACTTGGTGTCTTTCGGACTGTCAATGGGCGGTATGGTCTGGGTGAGCTCGAACTGCACCACTGATGACCCGGTCACCTCGACGCGTTGCGGCCGGCTGTACAAATTGCCTGGGGAGCGGTTCCACTGCTGCCCTTCACCATGGTCGGAGTGCAACTTCAGAACGTGGCCGTCGGCGCGGTGAAAGGTCTCATAGACATTAAGCACGGCCTGCACGTTGTAGGTGCCAGGAGGCAGATCGGCAAGCGTGTGTAGGGGAGCGCCCGGCGTGTCCGGGCCCATTTCGACTGGGTCGCCAGGCTTCCAGCCGTCCACGTCTTTCCCAAATATCTGTTGGGTAGGCAGGCCCCACGTCACTTGGAACCTGGGCTCGCCCTCCATTTGCTTGGACACCACGACTATGAGTCGCCCGTCGCGTGCCGCAGGCCCGGCTTCGGACGGCAGTTTCACTTGAAAACGGGTAGAGGCGGTGAGTTGAGCAGCAGCGAGGAGAACTAACCAAGAGGCACGCATGAGGGCCATTATATCGATGGCGGATGCAATCAGCCGCCGAAGTACATCGTTTTGTTGAAACGGCCCCGTATTCAGGCAAGAACGCTCCCTCACGGTCGCGGCTCGTAACGTGCCCAATGCGTTCCCGCGATACGTGCGCCTGCGAGCCGCGCGCGTCAGCAAGCGATCCCTAATCAGAGGGCGGAAACGCTCCCTCACGGTCGCGGCTCGTAACGTGCCCAATGCGTTCCCGCGATTCGTGGGCCTGCGAGCCGCGCGCGTCAGCAAGAGATCACTAATCAGAGGGCGGAAATGCTCCCTCACGGTCGCGGCTCGTAACGTGCCCAATGCGTTCCCGCGATACGTGCGCCTGCGAGCCGCGCGCGTCAGCAAGCGATCTGGCCATACGCCTACGAGCCGCGCGCGTCAGCAAGCGGTCTGACGATACGTCGGCGGGCTTCCGGGAAAAGTTCGACTCCCGTGCAAATATCAGAGTAAACTGAGCGTTTAGCGAGGAGACGATGACCCGATCCAAGATCGCTCTGCTTTCTTCTGCGTTGCTGACGTGCTCCGTCGTGACCGGCCAACCGGCTAAAAACGAGCCTTATTGGAACCCTGACTTGTCGCCCGAGAAGCGCGCTACCGACCTGGTCTCGCGGATGACCTTGGACGAAAAGGTCCTGCAGATGCAAAACTCCGCCCCCGCGCTCGAGCGGCTCGGCATTCCGGCCTACGACTGGTGGAACGAGGCGCTGCACGGCGTCGCCCGTGCCGGCCAAGCCACCGTATTCCCGCAAGCCATCGGGTTGGCCGCGGCCTGGGACACCGACCTGATGCATCGCGTTGCCGATACCATTTCCACCGAGGCTCGCGCCAAGTATAACGAAGCTTTACGTCAAAACGACCACAGCCGCTATCACGGTCTCACCTTCTGGTCGCCCAACATCAATATCTTTCGCGACCCGCGCTGGGGCCGCGGCCAGGAAACCTACGGCGAGGACCCCTATCTGACGGGCCGCCTCGCAATCGCCTTCATCCAAGGACTGCAAGGCACCGATCCACACTACTTCAAGGTCATCGCCACCGCCAAGCACTACGCCGTCCACAGCGGCCCTGAGCCGTCCCGGCACCAGTTCGATGTCCAACCCAGCGAACGCGACCTGGCCGAGACCTACCTGCCTGCATTCAAAGCCGCCATTCTAGAAGGTAAGGCCGATTCCGTGATGTGCGCGTACAACCGCGTGGACGGCGTCCCCGCCTGTGCCAGTCTCGATCTCCTGCAAAAGCGGTTGCGCGGCGAATGGAACTTCCAGGGCTACATCGTCAGCGACTGCGGCGCGATCACGGACATCTTTCGCGGTCACAAGTACAAAGCGAATGCCGCGGAAGCCTCCGCGGTGGCCGTGAAAGCGGGCACCGATCTGACTTGCGGCAACGAGTATCGCGCGCTAGTCGACGCAGTCAAGAACGGGCAGATCGAAGAGGCCGAGATCAATCGATCGCTCGAGCGCCTCTTCGTGGCACGATTTAAACTCGGCATGTTCGATCCGCCGGAGCGTGTGCCTTTCTCGAAGATCCCGTATACAGAGGCCGATTCCGAAGAGCATCGCAAGCTCGCGCTGGAAGCGGCGCGCAAATCCATCGTGCTGCTGAAGAACGACAATCAAACTCTACCGCTCAAACCTGCGGTGCATCGCATTGCCGTAATCGGGCCATCGGCGGACGACCCCATCGCGCTTCTGGGCAATTACAACGGATTCTCGTCGCACCAGGTGGCGCCGCTCGAAGGTCTGGAGCGCCAGTTCGCCGGAAAGGTCGAGGTGCGATTCGCTTTGGGTGCAACTTACACGCCACAATCTCCTGCATTGGTGCCCACCGGCGCGCTTACGCCTCCCAACGGTGTGGGTCACGGATTGTTGGCCGAGTACTTCGACAATCCCGAGTTCCAAGGTCAACCGAAGGTCGGACGCGTAGAGCCGCGTCCGTTCCTGCAGACCGGTCTGGTGGATCCCGCAATTGCGGCGGCATTTCCCCAACGCGGATACTCGGTGCGCTGGTCCGGATCGCTGCACCCGACGGTTACGGGCGAATATGCCTTCCTTCCGGGAGCAGCGTTCGGACGCACTACCACTCGCATTTTTCTAGACGATCAGGAATTGATGGCCGTCGAAACCCCTGCCAACACGCCTCCCGCAAGAGGGCGGCCGCCGGTGTTGCATACGCAATTGGAAGCCGGCCACGCCTATCGCATCCGCATGGAATATCGCCCGCAGGGACCCAATACTTCGGCGCAACTGCAGTGGATTCCTCCCGCCGCTCCGTTGTTGGCCGAAGCCGTGGATGCCGTGAAAAATGCCGATCTCGCGATAGCGTTCGTCGGACTGAATCCGAATCTGGAAGGCGAGGAGATGCCGGTGAGCGTGCCGGGGTTCCAGGGCGGCGATCGGACCGATCTCAAAATTCCGGAGTCGCAGGAACGGCTGATCGAAGCTGCGGTCGCCACGGGCAAGCCGTTGATCATCGTGCTCACCAGCGGTAGTGCGCTCGCCGCGAACTACGAATCCGAGCACGCCGCGGCGATTTTGGCCGCCTGGTACGGCGGCGAGGAAGCCGGGACCGCGATCGCCGAGACGATTGCGGGCGTGAACAATCCCGCGGGAAGGCTCCCTGTAACCTTCTACAAGTCCGCCGACCAGTTGCCTCCTTTCGACGAGTATTCGATGAAAGGCCGCACCTATCGCTACTTCACGGGCGAGACGCTTTACGGTTTCGGATATGGCCTGAGCTATGCGAACTTCCAATACTCTCGCGCGCGAGCGCAGCGAACGGCCGGCGGCGCTCGCGTCTCGGTTCGCGTGAAGAACGATTCGTCCCGCGATGGCGACGAGGTCGTGCAACTATATGTGAACGGCGCCGGCGGCCAAGACGATCCGATCCGCACGTTACGTGGCTTTCAGCGCGTGCATCTGCGTGCCGGCGAGTCGCGCGACGTGGAGTTCACTTTGCGCGGAGACGATGTGCCGAAGACGAAAGCGCGGATCACAGTCGGGGGCGGACAACCTGTGGGCAAAGTCGCTTTCGCCGAGACGACGCTTTAGCGAGGCTGGGCGTCGGTACTTCAGACGTCAGGCGACGTAACGACGCTTGCGAACGCGCGGGGCTCGCCATCAAGGCGCGCAACCGTATGCAACCATCGCCCGATCTTCCCGACCTTTCGCCACAATTGACAAAGCCCTACAGCTTCGATATAACGGGCGCACCATGACCAGACGAAAAAGCCCCTCGATGTGCGCCGTCTTCCGTATTGTGCTGCCTGCTTTGATGCTCCTGGCAATCGGGATGCCGAAAAATGCCTGGGCCCAGCCGGGGCGCGGCGCCGGACGCGGAGGAGTTCCTCAACCCCAGGGCCAGAACCCCAACGGGATGCACATCTATATTTGGGCCGGGCTCAAATCACATGGGGAGGGCCAGCATGATTACCCACAATTCCTCGCCGATTGGAGCAAGCTCCTGACGGAGCGCGGCGCCGTGGTGGACGGGGCCTTGCACGCGCCCAGCAGCGCCGACCTGGAGCACACCGACGTAGTCGTGATCTACAAGGGTGACGCGGCCTATTTGAGCGACGCCACCAAATCTGCTTTGGAAGCCTACGTCAAACGCGGGGGTGGTCTGGTGAGCTTCCACGATTCTTTGTGCGGGCCCGATCCGTCCTACTTCGCCACATTGGTGGGTGGCGCCAAGAAGCACGGGGAAGTGAATTACACGCTGGACGCACCGATCCACTACACGATTGCCGATGCCGCCAATCCGATTATGAAGGAGATGACGGAGCTGACCATATCGGACGAGGCGTTCTACACCATCACGTGGGCCAAGGATCCCGCCGTACATGTGCTGGCGAACGCAGAAATTCCGCCGACGCCGAGCGCGGGCGACCACAAGGGCGAAATCGTCCCGCAGATGTGGACGTATGAGCACCAATTGCCCGGAGGTGAACCGGCGCGGGCATTTGTCTGGATGCAGGGACACACTTATGCCAACTACGCGAATCCTGCGATTCAGCGGACTCTGTTGCGAGGCATCGCGTGGGCAGCCAAGAAGCCGGCGGACGAACTCGTGAACTACGTTGCGCCTCCACGTCCACCGCGCCGCGGTGCAACCGGAGCGCCGGCGGCAGCCGATAAGAAGAAATAAAGCCTTGCGGAAGCGCTTATGTTACGCTTGCAAAGAATGGAGGGGACATTGAGCAGGAATACTCTGACACTGATTGTCGCGGCGGTCGCCGCGTTCACGTTGACGGCACAGGATAAGAAGGACGATGCAAAGATGCCGCCGAAAGCTCCCGCCAAATCCGCGATCTTGCATCCGGAGATGAAGGTGGAGTCGGGAACCTACGCCCAGCCGATGGCCACCATCGGGAGTAAGCCCGACCAGCCGTGGTCGACTACTTCCGTCGCCGCAGGCGTCGACAGCAAGCCCCAACCGGGACACGTCGTCACGCGAGTCGGCGAGATCGTGGACTTCTCGTGCTATCTACAACTCGGCAAACATGGCGAGAAGCATCGTTCCTGCGGACAGAAATGCATTCAGAACGGGCAGGCCGCTGGCCTACTGACGCAAGACGGCACGCTCTACATGCTGATTCCCGAAGAGCACGATCCGCGGCGCGACGGCGGCGTGGACGCTAAAGCTTCGGCTTCCGACCACATGGGCCACATCGTGACGGTGATCGGCACGGAGGCTTCGGTTGGCGGTTATCACGGAATTTACGTGATGGGGCTGACAAAATAAGGTTTGTGTTTGACGAGACTTTGCTGGATTGGGGCCGGGGCGTTCGCGCTTCCCGGCCCTTTTCATTTGCTGATAGGCTGGTTCTTAGGAGGTGCACCATGCATGAAGGCACCCCGAGTCCACAGATAAACGTCTCGAAGATACCCGGCGGTGGCGGCTTCGCGGGAGCATTGTTCGCCGTCATCAGCATGGTAATCTTTCTGGTCGGTATTCCCAGGCTGCGTTATTTCTTTCCTGCGGCAGTCGTTTTCGGTTGCGGGATTGCGCTGATCCTTCGCTTCATCCGGCGTGAAACTCCAGGTAAGCCATGGATTCTTTCAGCTCAAAACGCAGAGAGCGGGAGTGCGGCCCCTCGGGTTGGCCGGCGAACCAAGCCAGACGACTTTCGGCGAAGACTTCAAGGACTCTCGACGGCTTAATGGCGTTGAACTTCCGAAATAAGACGCCCAAAACCGGAAGCGCAATTCGGTCTTCTCGGGCCGTCTACAAACAACTTTACTGAAACAAGTCGCTTACGCCCAAGTTTTGCCCAGAACCACAGCACCGGAAAATCAGGTGGTCTACCGATTGCGCTGCCGCTCCAGTTCCTGGTCGCCAGCGAGCAACCGGACCATCCCTTCGAGTTCCGCGACCCGGCGCGCCAGATCGTCGATGGCCTGACCTTCCGGATCTGGCAGACGGCCGTGCTCGAGGGGTCCGCCTTCGGGCCGGATGCGCACCACGCGTCCCGGCACACCGACCACGGTGGAGTGATCCGGCACCGCGTGCACCACGACGGAACCGGCGCCAATTTTGACGTTGTCGCCGATTCGAATATTGCCCAACACCTTGGCCCCCGCGCCCACCACTACGTTGTTACCCAGCGTGGGATGGCGCTTGCCTCTCTCGTTGCCGGTGCCGCCGAGCGTAACGCCCTGATAGAGCAGAACATCGTCACCAATCTCTGCAGTCTCACCGATCACCACACCAGTGCCGTGGTCGATGAAGAAGCGATGACCAATGGTGGCGCCGGGGTGGATCTCAATTCCGGTAAAGAACCGGCTGACTTGGGAGATGAAGCGCGGCAGCAACGGCACGCCCCAACGGTAGAGCTGGTGCGACAGGCGATGGCTCAAAATCGCATGGAAACCCGGGTAACAGAGAAAGATCTCGATCACGCTCTTCGCGGCGGGATCTTCGCGGAAGATGGTGTCGATCTGTTCCCGGATGGTTTGAAACATGATGGCGCACTCCAATGGATGATGCGCGGAACGGACGGGATTCGCTAGTGTGCCGCAGCCGGGGAGTCAGAGACAACCACCGGGGCGTGGGCACCTGGCGGGATGGGCGCCAGCATGTCCTCTTTCCGCTTAACCAGGGTGGAGGTGTTGTAGCTCGCAGCCTCGAACCCGTGTCCATGCGTGATGGCGTCCGTGGGGCAAGCCTCTACGCAATATCCGCAAAAGATGCAGCGGTTGTAATCGATGTTGTAAACCTTGGCGTAACGCTCTCCCCCCGAAATCCGCTCTCGCTCGGTGTTCTCCGCCGCCTCGATATAGATGCAGTTAGAGGGGCATGCCGCCGCGCAGAGAAAACAGGCGACGCACTTCTCCATGCCGTTCTGGTCCCGCTGCAGCACGTGGACGCCGCGGAATCGCTCTTCGAATTTGGGCGGCGCATCCGGGTAGTCGTCCGTCACGGTGGGAGACATCATCTCTTTGAAGGTGACGCTCATCCCCTTGGCAATAGCCGCCGCAGTTCCGAGAATATCGATTTTGTTGGGCATGGAGGTGCTTTCTCTATTCTATCTTGGCCCGAATGGTCCTGTCGCTGCCGTATCCCCAGACTACCTCAGGACTATAATCCAAACATGTCGTTCGATGGGCGCCGTGTTCTTTCCCTTGAAAGCCGCCGGGGGCCAGAAATGGCGGAACTGATCCGCAAACAAGGCGGCGATCCTTTTGTAGCACCCGCGTTGCGCGAAGTCCCGATCGAGGAAAGCGCTCCCGTATTCCGATTCGCCGAGCGTCTCTTTGCCGGCGACTTCGACATGATGATCCTGCTTACCGGCGTGGGAACCAGGCAGTTGAATCGCCTGCTGGGGACGCGTTATCCCGAAGGCGAATTTGCCGGCGCGCTGCGTCGTTTGACTATTGTGGCGCGCGGTCCGAAGCCCGTGGCGGCGCTCCGCGAAATGGGGCTGACACCGGCGATCACCGCTCCCGAGCCGAATACCTGGCGCGAACTCATGCAGGCTACCGAGGGCCGCACGGAGCGCAGCATTGCCGTGCAGGAGTACGGCCGCTCGAATCCCGAACTTCTCGACGGACTGCGCGCCCGCGGCGCGGAGGTGACCTCCGTGCGCCTCTATCAATACGGTCTGCCATCCGATCCGGAACCTCTGAAGGAAGCGGCACGGCGTCTTGCGGCGGGAGAGTTTGAAGTCGCGCTCTTCACTACCGCCGTACAGATCGGGCATCTCTTTCGAATGGCCGACGAGCAAGGGATCGGGGCTGCCACGCTCGCGGGCCTGCGCAAAACCATGATCGCTTCGATAGGACCTACCACCACCGAAGCTCTCGAAGAGTTCGGTCTTTACCCCGACATGGAGCCTTCGCAGCCCAAGATGGGTATTCTGGTACGCGAGGCCGCGGGAAGGTAACACAAGCCGGGTACACTGGAATCAGAATGGCTCGTAAGAAGACGGGCGCAGCGAGAGCGGTCGAGTATTCCGGACTGGCATTCATCCTGCCGGCGTCCACGTTTGTCGGGTACGGCATCGGGTACTGGCTCGACCGCCATTTCGGCACGACTTGGTTGAAGGTCTTGTTCCTGATTCTGGGCAGCGTCGCGGGGTTCGTTTCGCTCATCCGCCAGATCATGCGGGATTCGAGCGAAAATGGCGATTGACGAACTGAGCTACGACCGCGCTGCCCGGCGCATTGGCCGTAGTATGTGGGCGATCGCCCTCGCGGGAACGGTTGCCACTTTCCTCATCGGCGGATGGAAGTGGGGCGGAGGATTCCTGTTGGGAGCCGGATTTTCGTGGCTCAATTACCGCTTTCTCTGCCGTCTGGTGGAGAGTCTGGGCGGAACCACGCCCCCGCACGGCGGGGCATTCCTCACGTTCCGCTACCTCCTGCTGGGTGGTGGCGGGTATGTTATATTACGTTATTCTCCCATCAATATGAAGGCCGTATTGACGGGCCTGTTCGTGCTAATCGCCGCCGTCTTCGTCGAAGTCATTTTCGAGATCGCCTATGCCAGAAAGTGAACTGTGGGTTACCAGCGTTTTTAACGATTATCTGCCGGCTCTGGGCAATTTTTTTCTGACGCTCGTCGGCAAGACTGCCGAGCCGCGTCCCTGGGCCGACTTCATCGTGATGCAGATTTTGCTGGTGGCTGCGCTAATGTTGCTCTTCGCGATCATTCGGCCGAGACTTTCGGTCGACCGGCCCAGCCCACTGCAGCATATCGTGGAATTGCTCTACGACTTTATCAAGGGGCAGGCAGAAGATCAGGTGGGGCACAGCGCACACAAGTACATCCCTTTCTTCGGGACAATTTTCATTTTCATTCTCAGCTCGAACCTCATCGGCCTCGCGCCCTGTTTCGAGTCGCCCACCAACTTTCCTTTCGTCACGGCCGGCTGCGCGATCGCGACCTTCCTCTACTACAACGGGGTTGGTTTTGCAGCCAACGGTCCGAAGTACCTGGCGCACTTCGCAGGGCCTATCTGGTGGCTCGCGCCGTTAATGATCCCCATCGAGATTGTGAGCCACCTGGCGCGCCTGCTTTCGCTGACGGTTCGTCTCTACGCTAATATGTTCGCGGGTGAGCAGGTGACGTTGGTGTTCATCAATCTTACTAAATTGATCGCCCCAGTCGTCTTTATGGGTCTGCACATCTTCGTGGGCGTGGTGCAGGCATACATCTTCATGCTCCTCACCATGGTGTACGTGGGCGGAGCCGTCGCGCACGAGCATTAATACCGGCTTTATGCCGCTCTGAGCGTGAGCCCGGCTGTACGGTGTCCGGGGACCACCCACTGAGAGCGATTCATCTGAAGGAGAATCGAATGACGAAAAAGTTGTTTTTTCTGCTGGCCTTGATGTTGCTGGCTAGCGTTACGCTGTGCGCCCAACCTCAAGGCACCGCAGCTCCGACCGGGAACCAATGGGTTCCGGTCACCGCCGGTTTCGCGATGGCCATCGCTTCGAGCCTTTGCGGGCTGGCGCAGGGCAAGGCGATTGCAAGTGCGGTGGAAGGGATGGCGCGCAATCCCGGTGCAGCCAAAGCCATTCAGTTGGCGATGCTGATCGGTCTGGCGTTTATCGAGTCACTGTCCCTCTACGTGCTGCTGATTATCTACACTAAGGTATCGTAACCCAAGTATCCGGTTTTCTCTGATTTTCCCGGGGGCAGGACCATGGACTGTCCCCGGGGTTTTTCCCTCCCCCGTACTGATGAGGCTCTCCGGCTAGTACGAAGCCCCACTCGCGAACCCTCTAGTTCTATTGACCTAGTTGTAAACACCCAATAGCATTGAATAACACTTGGCAATGGAACAGCGAAGAACTAGGCGTTTTCAACTAGAGTTGCCACTCTCTGTCATCCGCGCTGGCGCCGAGCGCGTTACATTGGCAGGCCTGACCAAGAACATTAGTTCTTGCGGTGTTCTGTTTACCACCGGCAAGGAACCCGACTTGGGCGGGCCGATTGAGTACATCATCACGCTGAATCACGACGGGCCTCAGCCCGTGAATCTTCGCTGCGTCGGAAAGGTCTTACGCGCGGAGCGTGCCCAACCCGCAACGGAAGCGGGCTCCAAAGCGTACCAGATCGCAGCGACTCTAGAACGCTACGAGTTCGTTCGAGAGCGAACCCAGCACGGCTAAATACATACGCCGCTTCAGAAATCGCTTGCTCACGCGCGCGGCTCGTAGCCAGCCGTGGCCGTAGGGAGCGGTCCTTCGGCACCACACCACACACCCCCGGTGCTACTTAAGAGTAGATACCGGGGGCTTCATGTCCGATTTTTTGTACATACTCGGTATACGAACCGGGATAGACTCGGGGGGTTCGGTCTGTGCCGGTCTCTCCCCCTAACTCGAGCACGCGTGTGCCGAGCCCGCGCAGAAATGTGCGGTCGTGCGACACGAAAATCATAGTGCCTTCAAAGTCTTTCAGCGCTTCAACGAGCATCTCTTTAGTCGCCAGGTCGAGGTGATTGGTGGGCTCATCGAGCACCAGAAAATTGGGTGGGTCGTAAAGCATCCGGGCCATGGCGAGCCGCGATTTCTCGCCGCCTGATAGTGAGCGGATTTTCTTGTCGATATCGTCGCCTGAGAACTGAAACGCCCCCGCGAGGGTGCGCAACGAGCCAAGTCCGTCCTGCGAGAAATCGCTCTGTAGTTGTTCGATGATGGTCAGATCGGGATCGAGCACGTCGAGCGACTGCTGCGCGAAGTATCCCATCACCAGGCTCGCGCCCAGGCGCACATTGCCGGAGTCGGGTGCGGTGGCGCCGGCAATCATTTTCAGGAGCGTGGTCTTACCTGCCCCGTTTCGACCCATCACGGCCCAACGCTCTCCTCGACGGATAGTCACGCTGAAACCGTCATAAATCACGCGCGGGCCGTAGCGCTTATGCAGATTCTCCAGCACCACGACCTGGTCCCCGGAGCGCGGCGGCACACGAAACTCAAACTTCACGACGTGGCGCTTCTTCGGGAGTTCGATCTTTTCGATCTTGTCGAGAGCCTTGATCCGGCTCTGCACCTGGGCAGCTTTTGCGGCGTGGGTTTTGAAGCGCTCGATGAAGCGTTGCTCCTTCGCGAGCATGGCTTGCTGGCGAGAGAAGGCCGCCTGCTGATTGCTCTCGCGAATCGCACGCTCCCGCTCATAAAAATCGTAGTTGCCCGAGTAGGCGATAATCTCGCCGCCATCGATCTCGGCGATTCGGGTGACGATGCGGTTCATGAACTCGCGATCGTGCGAGGTCATGAGCAGCGCTCCCGGATACGACTTCAGGAATTGCTCGAGCCAGATGATGGATTCGATATCGAGGTGATTGGTGGGCTCGTCCATGAGCAATACGTCGGGCCGTCCTAGCAGGACCCGCGCCAACGCCACGCGCATCTTCCATCCTCCCGATAACGCGCCGACATCGCCATCGATCTGATCGTCCTGGAACCCGAGACCATGCAGTACTTCGCGCGCCTGTGCTTCGAGGGCATAGCCATTCAGATGCTCGTACTCCTCCTGCACATCGCCGAAGCGGGCCAGAATCCGGTCGAGATCGCCGGCCTGTTCGGGGTCGTCCATGGCGTGGTGCAGATCTTCGAGCTCGTGGTGGAGATCGCCCACGCGCCCGCTGCCGGCGATGGCCTCATCCAGGACTGAGCGACCCTGCATCTCTTCGACATCTTGACGGAAGTATCCGATGGTGAGGCGCTTGGGAACGGAGACGTCGCCCTCGTCCGGGTCTTCTTCCCCGACTACCATGCGAAAGAGAGTCGTTTTGCCGGAGCCGTTGGGCCCGACGAGCCCGACCTTCTCTCCGGGATTCAATTGGAAAGAGGCATCGACGAAGATCAACTGCTTGCCGTACTGTTTATTGATATTGGAAAAAGAGATCATTTAGTTTGGATTGGTTCCCGGCAGCGTGCTGCAGACACTCATATTTGCCGTCTCGACATTCCAGGCGACACTTTTCGAGTGGCCGCCGATTCCGGCCTCGCGAGAATCGTCGAAGACCACTTCGTTCAGCAGCCCTGGTGGATGCGCGAAAAGCGTCGAGATGAGTCTCGACGCGGCAAACAGGAGTGTCTGCGCCACGCACTACTCATACACCAGAGCGTTGAAGAACATCTTGAACGTGAGATAGCTCTGGGCGCGATATTGAGGGCGCATGCCGAACAGCACTACGTGACCGCTGCCCATGGGCGCATCGATCAGGGCCGCCTTGCCGGCAATCACCTTTTCCCCCACCAGCCAGCCGGAGGCCAGCAGGCCGCTATCCGGGTAGCGGGCAACCACCGGCAGTGAGGTTTCCCACGCCGGGCTCTGTTCGCTCCAGATGGCAATCTCGGCGGGGACTCCGTACGCGAGATGGCTCTTTGTGTCGATCCGCGCGTTGAGCAGCGAGCCCGGAGAGTAGAACTCGCTAGACCCCGTGGTGGCCCTCTCTTCCCCGCCCTGGCCCCCACGGCCGCCGCCCACTCGCGGCGTCACGGTCTTGGCCGCCACGCCCAGGTGCGAGATGGCATAATCCGTCGCACCATTCAAGAAGACCAACGTGCCGCCGGTGGTCGCGAAATCCTTCAAGGCGTCGGCGCCCTTCGGACCCACACCTCCCGTGTATTCTTCGGGCATGTTGCGCTGCCCGTTTTCGATACTCGCTGCCGGTTGGTCGGCAAACAAGATGGCGTCGAACTTCTTGCGCAGATCGCCCGATTGAATATCGTTATTGTGAATGGTGGTGTAAGCGAAGCCGAACTGTTCCAGAAGCCAGCGGGTCCAACCCTCATCCATGTTGTTCCCAGTGAACGGCTGGTAAAGCGCGACGCGAGGCGCTTTCACTTCCTTCCACCCGGCATGCGATGCGGCGGAAAAATCTCCGGTTGCCGGATCGCGCCACACCGATTTACCGCTCTTCCAGACGCGATTGACGGCCACCCACGAGTCGGTATCGGTGGCTTTCCAAACCGGACCGCTCGCCGGCGGAGGAGCCTGCCACTCACCTGAAAACGGAACAGGCTTGTCCACTGCCTTCACATCCACGCCCATCAGCAGCGGCAGTGTATTGGCGGTGACATCGTATGGCCGCTTGGGCGGCCCGCCGGGGTATAGGCGGTCTTCCGGATAGTGCTGGCGCTCAAGCAACGACTTAGCCCAACCGCCGTAAGGTTGGTGCATGGAAACTACCGCGCTGCCATCTGCTCCCTTGCCGACTTCCACCTGTCCGAACCGCAACGTCTCGATCATTTTGCGCGTCGCACCCGGGTCGGCCTGCGTGGAGGAGATGACGAATCCCCAAGGCTCGGTCCGTGCAATTTGCCGCACACCTACACGGTAGAAATTGCGCAACAGCTCATCCTTATGAATCGCCGCATTGTAGAGACACGACTCGAAGGCGATCAGTTGGTAGTCGATGATGTCGCGAAGGTGCCACGTGCCTCCCATCCATGGCTCCAGGTAGTTCCAGGAACGTTCGCGGGGGTTGTAGCCAAGCGCCGTTTCGGCAATCTGATCCTTGGTGAGCGTCATGGGAGACGCGATTCGGGCGCTTGCCGATTCGGTGAGCAGACGCAGTCCGCCATGAAAGGCCATAAAGTGGCGCGATGGCGTCCAGAAGTCGTAGACCCCGTGAAGGGCGACGCCGGTCTTTCCCGCGGCCGTCAGATCGGTAGCCATCGCCGTGCCCATCATATTCATTTCCTGCATCAGAATGGCGTCGATGTTGGGTTCGGTGGGATCGAGCCACGGCGGAACAAACAGTCGCGCCGCGTTTCCGCCCATCTGGTGCACGTCGTAAGTAATTTCGGGATGCCACACATTGTGCAGCTTGGAGACGGTGAGTTGCGTCTCGGGCTGAGAAAAGATGTACCAATCGCGATTATTGTCGTGGCCCACGTACTTGTGATAGAGCTCGGGCGGAGACGTTCCTTCGTACGGTGTGCCGACGGTCTTGCGATACCAGCGCGTCACGATGTCGACTCCATCGGGATTCAACGAGGGAACCAGCAGAACGATGGTGTCTTTGAAGATCGCGCGATGGTGCGGAGTGTCCTCGGTTACGAGGCGATAAGCGAACTCCACTGCTGTGTGCGTCGATGCAATCTCAGTGGCGTGGATGGAGCATGTGATCAACACTACAGTCTTGCCTTGCAGGATGAGCTGCTCGGCTTCGGCTTGAGTGGTTTTGCGCGGGTCGGCGAGCCGCTGCTGGATCGCGATGAAGCGATCGAGGTGTCGAAGCGTGTCAGGATCGGCGATCGTGGCGGCGATAAATGGACGCCCTTCGGCAGTCTTGCCCAATTCCTCCATCTTGATCCGGTCGCTCGACTTGGCCAGCGTCTGGAAATATCCGACGACTTTGTCCCAATCGAGCACGGTTTTATCGGCGCCGATTTCGTGGCCAAAGTAGCTGGCAGGAGTGGGCACTGCTGCTTGGGTTGGAGGGACGAACAGGCATGCGAGGAGTAGGGACCTTGCCGCGAGTGACATGGAAACCATTCTACCGTCTGCAGGAAATGGCTACCAATGTCGGGGGATACAGGAGCAAGGAAGCTTTCCACGACTCCGAGATTCCGGCCGGCTTCGCACCATTTAACGTTCAGAACATCGATGGGCGATTTATGTGACCTACGCCATGCAGGATCCTGAGAAGCACGACGACGTCGCGGGAGCGGGACGCGGGTACGTCGATCAGTTCTCGCAAGATCGGCGGCTGCTGGTGCGGCTGGAACTTCGATTGGATGAATTCCCCGTGGGGCGTGGTGCGGACACCTGGGAACTTCGGCAAGCTAAGTACTTGTTTTCAGAAGTCCGCCTGCGTATCGCCAAATCGCTTGCTAACGCGCGCGGCTCGTAAGCGCACGTATCGCGCGAAGGTAGCTTACGAGCCGCGACCGTGAGGGAGCGTTGCCGCCACCCCGCTAAAGCAGTCAAGATCGCTTGCTGACGCGCGCGGCTCGCAAGCACGCGCATTCCCCGAACGTATTGGGGTAAGTTACGAGCCACGCCCCGTGAGGGAGTGTTCTTGCCAAGAAAACGAGACCGTATTTCTGAAACGGTGTACTAAGCCAGAAGTTGCTGGTGGGCAACTTCGGGAGCGGTCAGATCGCTGCATTCAACGCGGAATCCGGCAAATTCCAGAGCATGATGAATGGCGACGGCCTACGGGGACTCAAGTTCGGGAACGGAAACGCCGCAGGCCCGGCTAAGTTTCTGTTTTTCGCTGCCGGAATTCAAGCGGAATCCCACGGCCTGTTCGGCACCCTGGCACCGCTCGGAGGCAAGGACGGCGACACCGGTCAAGACAAAGGGCAGGATGACTAGCGTTCAAAAGTTAAGGCACGAGGGCGAAGACCGAATCCGCCGGTCTTCGCCTCGTGCCTTGAGTACCAGGAACAGGTGTGAAGACTTATCGCCTGGTGGCTTTTCCGTTCAACGAACGAGGCATTTCCGTTACAGCACCTGCCGTGAAGGTGCCAATCGGCGGGGAGATGGAAGTATCCACCATCTGCACCATGGCGTAGGCGGGCATGTCTTCTGCCTCTTTCGAAAACGTCAGGCGATTGTTCTGCTCGTCAAAATCGACGCCGATCAGATCGCCGCCGCGCACCTGCTCGGTCGCGATCAAGTTCGACAGCGGATGCACCAGGTTGCGATCGATGGCACGCTTCAGGTGGCGGGCGCCATACTTCAGATCGGTACCCTCGCGAAGCAGGTAATCCTTGGCGCCATCGGTAAGCGAGAATACGAACGGTGCGCCGTTGGCCGAGGTGAAGATGCGCTGTTGCACGATGTTCAATTCAAGCGTCAAAATCTTACGCAACTCTGCAACACCGAGGGCCTTGAACACCACCGTCTTGTCGATGCGGTTCATGAACTCGGGGGAGAACTTCTTGCGTGCCGCATCGACGCCGGCGCGAGCGATCTTGTCTCCAGTCTTGTCGTCCATCACGCCGGAGGCATGGCGCCGCTCGATCTCACCAGCGCCGAAGCCCAGACTCGGCCGCAGGATCGAACTCATCTCGGCCGCACCCAGGTTGCTGGTCATGAAAATGAGCGCGCGCGAGAAGTCTACGCGGCGATTGTCACCCAGTGTCAGCGTGGCCTTGTCCAAGATTCCCAGCAGCAGGTTCCACAGCGCGTCGCTGGCTTTTTCGATTTCGTCGAACAGCACAAAGCTGAGCTTGATCCGTTCCGTGTGGTACTGGTTCAGCACTTCCTGGCTCAGCAACGGATGCGTCTCACGATGTCCGAGGTAGCCCGGGGGCGAGCCGATCAGCTTGGCGATTTCGTGACTGTGCTGGAACTCCGCACAATCGATCTTGATCACCGCGCGCGCGTCTCCTAAGAGACTCTCCGCAGCGGCTTCCACCAGCCGCGTTTTGCCCGAGCCGGTTGGCCCCATAAAGAGGAAGTTGCCAATCGGCCTCCCAGGGCAGGACATCCCAGCCAAATGCGTCTGATAAATGTTTATAATCTGATCGATTGCTTCGTTCTGGCCGACGATTCGCTTTCGAAGGTCCGACTCCAGCTTCTCGGCCTCAAGCCCGGTTTGCGTCGGATCCAGCAGTTTGTTCAAGCGCCCCATGTTTCTACTCCCTCTCTCGATTCCCAATCCCAACAAGGTCATCGCACTTTGGAAATAAGCAATTTCGATGCCAGAACTGGGGCGCGTTCAAATGCTTGTAAATATTCGGCTTCAGGTAAGGACTGTTACTTTTTGGGACGGGAGGGGCGCATTTCCACGCGGCTGATCATGGTTCGCGAGTGAACACGTAACACAAGCCCAACAGTTTCAGCGACGTCCTCCGGGGCAATCATCCAACTGGCATCCCCTGGATGTTGTCCGGAGAATCCCGTGTCTACGCTGCCCGGCATGATGGAACAGACGCGTACGTTGTCGTGCCGGTGGTCAAGCATCAGAGCTTCGGTAAATGCATTCAGTCCTGCCTTCGACGCGTTGTACCCCGCGCCTCCCGTGAACGCGTTCTTCCCCGCGAGGCTGGAAATATTGACGATGAAGCCGCCACCGCGCTTCGTAAATCGCGGAAGCGCCTCGTGGCAGCAGTAGAAAACACCGTTGAGATTGAGGTCGATGTTGCGGTGCCACTCTTCCGGAGTCATATCCGCGACCTTGCGGAAGGCGCCCTGGCCGGCATTATTGACGAGAATGTCGAGGCCGCCAAATTCTTCATCCACGTCACGGAAAAACTTGCGCACCTGATCGAGATTGCTGACGTCGGCGACGTACCCCGCAGTCCTTCCGAGCGGCCGCAACTCGCTCAAGGCGCGATCCAGCGATTCCTGGGAGCGCCCGCAGATGGCGACGACGGCGCCTTCCCGCAGCAGGTATTCGGCAATAGCTCGCCCAATCCCGCGGCTGCCGCCGGTAACAATGGCTATCTTTCCAGTGAGTTTTTCCATGCATAGCGGATGCACGCTGACAACGATCGGATGCAGACTCGACTTATGTAGTACACAGGTATTATTTCGAGTGTGAGGGGCTGAGGTATCGTATGGGGGCTGAGGTGTCGCGTGACGCGCTGTAGGTACTGTTAGAATAGTGACAGGAATGTCCTCCAGCGCGACCCGATCCCCCCTGCGCCAGTTGCTGGAGAACCGAATTTCGCAGTTGTCGACAGAAGTAGAAGGTCTTTTCGTCGACGCCCGCGAGCGCAGCCGGCGTGAATACGCGGATCAGTTAAATCAGATCGTGCGGCGGATTTGCCAGTCGGATAGCACCGAAACACTGGGCGCAACGCTGTTGGACGGTGCCCGTTCATTCGCAACGGTCGCGGCACTATTCGACATCGACGGGGACATGGCCAAGGGACGGCAGATCTGCGGTGTTTTGGAAGACGCGGCCGAGGCGTTCCGCTCCTTGGAGATTCCGCTTTCCTATGCCGCGGCTTTGGCAGGAGCGGTGGAGACTCGCGATCCGGTGGTCACGGTGACGACTCCGGGTGAAGTTTCGGCTGACCTGATGAGCGTGGTTGGGCACACCGGAGATGGCCGCGCCTCGATATTTCCGCTGGTGGTGCGCGAACGGGTGATTGCGTTGCTCTACGCATGGGGCGCGGTGCAGGGATCGACTCTGGAGATGCTGACACAGGTGGCATCGTCGGTTTGGAGCGTCTTGTCGAGACCGGCGCCCGTGGAACTGCTGCAGATCGCTCCGGCCCCGCTGGCGGCAGCCACTGAGCCTGAACCACAGGTTGAACCCGAGCGTGAAGAGAAATCTGAACCGCAACCAGCATCGGAGCCGGCTTCGGCGTGGGAGCGGCTGGGACCAGAGGAGCAGCAGATTCATTTGCGAGCGCAGCGCTTCGCGCGGGTACAAGTGGCCGAGATGCGCCTCTACAACGCGGATGCGGTCCAGGCAGGACGGTCACGACGCGACATTTACGATGCGCTTCGCAAGCCCATCGATGCTTCCCGCCAGAAATTTCGCGAGACCTATTTTTCCGCATGCGCCAGCATGGTGGACTACCTTCACTTGGAAATCGTCCGAATTTTGGCAAACGATGATCCGGAAATACTCGGAAAATATTATCCCGGCTCGCTCGTCTAACGTGCGAACGGCTCGGTTCACTGACTTGGTTAGCACGTGGGAAGGCGCTTGCGCACGCGCGCGGCTCGCATTGGAGTCCCGACCGCAGAATTCGGAGCGATGCCGGCGTCGTATGGTGGCGCGCGCGGCTCGCCTTCCGGCTACGACCGTGAGGGAGTGGTTTCCGAAGAGCACCTGTCCGCACTCGATAAAACAGTTAGTGGCGTTTTCGTGCGCGTGTTTGGCAGCCTTCTCCGCCGCGCTCGCACTGCCGCCGGCCAGTCCCGCGCCGCAGACCGCGACCAAGCGGAGTGGCGTGGCGCACACGTCGGCGCGCACCACGGTGCACACCACTGCGAAGGCCGACGACCTGGCGTCGCTGGTGCGGGACTGGCGCGCCGATCCGACTCCTGGCCGACACTCGTTGGTGGAGTCGTTTGCCGTTGCGCATGCTAAGGAGAATTCCGGATCGCTGGCTCGTCTGGCTTTGGGACTGGGCGAAGTGGAGCAGAAAAATTACGCGGCTGCGATCGCCGATCTGAAAAAAGTGCAGGGAAAACTTCCCCAGGTGGCAGATTACACGGCTTACTATCTGGCGCTGGCACGCGTGGAATCGAGCGATTTTAGCGGCGTCGCGAAGGACCTCACGCCCATTCACTCCGGGGAAGTCCGTTCTCCGCTATCGGGGAAAGCCTGGGTAGTAGAGGCGCGGGCACTCGAGTCGACGGATGCATCGGGCGCTGTACGACTATTGCGAGAACACTACAGCGAACTTCCGCAGCCGGAAGGAGACGTGACGCTCGGAGAAGCCTACCAGTCGGCGCAAGATCTGCCTCACGCGGCGGATTTCTACCAGCGCGTCTACTACCAGTACGTGAGCGGCGAACCGGCAAGCCGGGCCGCGGCAGCGTTGCTCACGTTGAAAGACTCGATGGGAGCTTCGTTCCCGCGGGCCCTTCCCGAACAGCAGTTGCATCGCGCCGACCGGTTGCTGGAGGTGCGCGACTATAACCGCGCGAGGAGCGAATATCAGTCGATTGTCGACGAGGCCAGCGGTGCTTCACGGGATCTGGCCCGCGTGGGCGTCGGCGCGGCGGATTTTCTGGCCGGCAAGACTGCGGCCGCCTGCTCCTATCTGCGAGCGTTGGACCTGCCGGCTTCCGAGGCGGACGCGGAGCGCGAATACTATCTGGAGGAGTGCGGCCGCAAATCGTCGGATGAAACCGCCACGATGACGTCAGTGTATCGGCTGGGCAAGGAGTATCCCAAGTCGCCGTGGCGTTTGAAGGCCATTCTGAACGCGTCGAATCGCTTCCTGGTGACCAACCGGCCCGACGACTACGTACCGTTGTACAAGATCGTCTACACCGAGTTTCCAAACGATCCATCGGCGGGCGTGTGCCACTGGCGGGTGGCGTTCCAGGCCTATCTGCACGACAGGCCGGATGCGCTATCGCTGATTCGAGAGCATCTGAGAACTTACCCGGGCCACTCCACCACCGGGCCCGCGCTGTATTTTCTCGGACGGCAGTATGAGCAGGCGGGCGATCCCGGCAGTGCGCGAGCGGCATACCTGCGTCTGACGCAGACCCTGCAGAATCACTACTACGCGATGATCGCGCGCGAGCGGCTCGGGCGGCCGGAACTGAGTGCCGTTACAGCGAATGCCGAGACGACGAAGTTTCTGGCGAATCTCCAGTTGACCGAGCCTAAGCCCGTGACTTCGGCAGCCACCCGCGCCACCACGGTGCGCATCGAGCGTTCGCGGACTCTGCGCAGCGCCGGGCTGCCGGATCTGGCCGATTCGGAATTGCGATTCGGCTCGCGCACCGACGGACAATCGGCGCTGCTGGGGATGGAGATGGCGGACGCGGCGGAGCAGCCTCACCAGGCCATGCGGATCATGAAATCAATGGGGGGCGACTATCTCAGCCTGACCATCGACCAGGCGCCGCGGAAATATTGGGAACTGCTGTTTCCACTGCCGTTTCGCAGCGACCTGATGCAGGAGGCGCGGTTGAAGGAGTTGGATCCGTATCTGCTGGCGGGTTTGATTCGCCAGGAATCGGAGTTCAACCCGAAGGCGCTCTCGCCGGCGAATGCCTACGGTCTGACGCAAGTGCGGCCTGCCACGGGACGCCAATTTGCGCGGCGGGTGGGAATACAGCGATTCAGTAACGGGCTGTTGTTCCAGCCGTCGGCGAATTTGAAGATCGGGAGTTTGATCCTGCGATCGATGCTCGATCAAAATGGGGGAAAGGTGGAGCAGACTCTCGCGGGATACAATGCGGGTCCGGCGCGTGCCGCCGAGTGGCTGACGTGGAACACATATCGCGAGCCCGCCGAATTTGTGGAATCGATCCCATTCACGGAGACTCGCGAATACGTGCAGGCCGTATTGAGGAACGCGGAAATTTACAGGAATCTATATCGATAGTGGAGCAGGTCACCGGCCGGCTCCTATTGGGCAGAGTCGGCGAACGCCGGAAAGGTCTCGACAGGAGCGTCGAGACGGCGAACAGGAGTGTTTTGCGCCAAGGCTCAATTGGGTCATTGCACCAAAACGCGTAACTCGTCATTGGCTTCCGCGGGCGTCTCGGTTTCGAGTTTTGCCGGCGTGCCGGAGCCGCGCTGGAGCACCGCTTCGAGCACCGGACGCATCTGGGCGACACGCTTCGCCCGAAGAATGAAATCCCAAAGCGGCTCGAATTTCTTCCATCCTGCTGCGTAAGCGGCGTGGCGCAATCTTCGAGGCCAGGTCGGCTTGGTCATCGCACCCTGAAGGATCGCGGACCAGCGATAGAATTGGCGATACGCGCGCCAGTAGCCTTCTTCCAACTGCTCGGGCGTCATCTTCGCGGGACGGAACACGGTGTGACGCGTGTCGTAGACGTCCCAATCGCGATGCAGCATGCGGCCTTGCGCTTGCATCCGCGCGTGGAGTGCCGTGCCGGGGTAAGGCGTCAGGATGTGGAAGGTCGAGGTTTCGATGCCCTGTCGAATCGCCCACTCCACGGTGCGGTCGAAGACGCCGGGGTCGTCCTCGTCCATACCGAAGACGAAGCTGCCGTTTACCATGATCCCGAGGCCGTGCAATCGCGCGATGGCCTCGCTGTAGTCGCGGTTCAGGTTCTGATATTTGCGCTGCTCCTTCAAGGCGGCGGTATTGATGCTTTCGAAGCCCACAAACAGGCTACGCAGCCCACAGGCCGCGGCTTTTTCGAGTAGCCGCGGTTCGAAACGCTGCTCCAAAATGGAGTTCACGGTGCCGGCCGCCTGCCATACGCGACCCATCCCCTTCATGCCGTCGAAGAGTTGACCGGCGAAGCGGCGGGCGCCGAACAGGTGGTCATCGAGGAAGTAGAGATGGCGGCCGGGAAGACGTTCGATTTCGGCGAGCGCATCGTCCACGGTCTGCGTGTAGAACGAACGGCCGCCCTGGAAGAACGCTTCCTTGTAACAGAAATCGCAAACGTGCGGACAGCCGCGCGTGACCACGATGGAGTTGGGGACGAGATACAGGTGGCGCTTGATCAGGTCGCGGCGGATTGGTGGCAGACCTTCGAGCGTGCGGATCTGTGAATCGTAGCGGCGCTGGGGACGTCCCGCGCGGTAATCGGCGAGAAAGCGCGGCCAGGTGTCCTCACCGGGTCCGGTGAAGATGGCGTCGGCGTGTTGCGCGGCCTCTTCGGGCAGCGACGTGACATGCAGGCCGCCCAGGCAGACAAAGATGCCACGACTGCGATAGCTGTCGGAGATCTCATATGAGCGGCGCGCGCTGGTGATGTAGACCTGAATCACCACCATATTCGGAGAGTCGTCGAGGCGGATACGTTCGACATGTTCGTCGGTGATGAGGGCGCGATCTTCGGGTGAAAGGTACGCGGCAAGCGTCGCGAGTCCGAGCGGCGGGAAAAGCGAGTACTTGATGGGACGGAAGAGAGGACTGGTGGCTTCGGTGAGCGCGGGGAGGATGAATTTGACGAACATACTAGTTTCGATAATAGAGTACTTTGCAATTTAAAGTCAATAACCATGGGAAACACAAATGACAGGGGAGAAGTTCCTGGGCGGCGTTTAGGGCGGGACAGGGGGATTGAGCGTATCCCAATGCGAGCAGTACCTGCGCCGGGAACTAAGGGAACCTGATGGCGTCTAAGCTGGCAAATGACGGTTTGGATTGCGCTGTGTCAGGTGGCGATGCTTGCGGCGGCCCTGCCAGGAGACGCCGGCGAGCCGCGGTATTGCCTGCGGGGACGAGTGATCGACGCGGTAAATGGCCGTCCTCTGGCCGACGTGCATGTGGGGTTGAGTACGGCAGATTGGCAATCGGAGATCGAACCTGTGGTGCCCGACTCCGAAGGGCGATTCCTCTTCACAGGGTTGGCCGCGGGTGAGTACGTCCTGACTGCGCACCGGCCCGATTTTCAGATGATTCCGGATGAATTGCCGGACCCCCACCTCGTCCAGACAGTCAGTGTCGGGCCGGAGCCGGAGAACGAGGTCGTGTTTCGGGTGATGCCTCGGGGTGTGATCTCAGGCACGGTGCGAGACGAATCGGGCGACTTCGTGGCGGGCGCTGAAATCGCGGCGTATCGCCCGGTTTGGAGTGACGGGCGCGTCGCACTGCAACTGGTAGCACAGGACTCTACGGACGATCGGGGCAGATATCGAATGGACAGGCTGCGTCCTGCCGGCTATGTCGTGTGCGCCAGCCCGCAGGCGGAACGACTCGTCGCCCCCCAAACCGGATCGGTCGATTTTGTCTCACGGGATGACCTGCGGATCTATGCGCAGTCCTGTTTTCCCAACGCGACAGCTTCTTCCGGGAGAGTCTTCACCCTCTTACCGGGGGTAGAGGCGTCCATTGATCTGACACTTCTCCCGATGGCGGGGCTCACGGTGCGGGGCAAGTTGGTCAGTTTGCCAAAGGGAGCGACATCGGATGCGCAATTGGTCGCCGGAGACAAATCGGGACGCCCGGAGGGAGCATTTGTGCATGTCGCGGATACGGGAGATTTCGTGATAGCCGGACTTGTACCTGGCCGGTATTTGCTGGCCGCAGAGGTGCATTTCGGTGAGCCGGATGCTCCCGGACTGCTGATCGCGCGATTGCCGATGGTGCTGCACGATTCGCTGGAAGGCGTGGTAGTGCCGCTCGAAGCCCCGGTTGAGGTGGGCGTAGCATGGCATGGGATTGAGAAGGAAGAACTGGAGCGAGGAGATGTGACACTCGGCCTTCTGCCCTATTCCGAATCGTCGCAGCAGACGGGCATTTTTTTCAGATGGTCCGGAGGCCAAGTGATTTCGGGCCGATATTGGCTGACGAGCCGCACTAGGGGTTCCACCTGCGTGGCGTCGGCAAAACTGGGCGACACGGAAGTTTCGCGCAGCTTGATAACTGTCAAACCGGGTACGCCGACGCTGGACGTGACGATATCCCACGATTGCGGCGCGATTCACGCGCGGGTCTTGGCGAATGGGAAGGCGGCTGCCCGCACCAAGGTGTTGCTACTGCTCAGCGGGACTCCTGAAGAACCAGGCCAGATGATCACGGATTTCACCGACGACGCGGGTGAAATATGGTTCACCGGCCTGGCTCCGGAGCACTACCTGATGTGGGCTTGGAACGTGAACACGGACGGGTCGTTTGTGGGTCCGCCGAGCCTGGCGGAGATTGCAGCGCAGGCGACGCCGGTGGTTGTCGGGCTCGGTGAGCCAGCCAGGGTCGATATCGCTCTGCTGCGAGTGGAGGGGGCGCGATGAACTGCCGCTTCTGGTTACTACTGACGATGACGGTAGCTTTGGGGGCCGAGACGCCGCACGAGATTAACGGACGAGTGGTGGATGCGCAATCCGGCAGTCCGATCGCGCGAGCTCGCATCACGTTGGGTTTCAAACAGGGCGACTCCGAAACCGTGCCGATGTGGGTATTGACCGATGGAAGCGGGGGATTTCAGCTCAAGAATGTGCCCGAAGGCTTCTTCGATTTAGTCTGCGAACGTCCCGGTTACTTGACTTCGCAGACTCTGGAGGGCTTGATCACACCGGATGCGAAATCGACGCCCGTGACGATTCGGCTTGTGGCTCAAGTGGCGATTGAAGGCACCGTGGTCAATGAGAAAGGATTGGCCGTTCCCCTGGCAGAGATACAGCTCTATGGAGAAGATGTAGTGAATGGACGGCGACGGACCACCTTGCTTCCGCAGAACTGGGCCAATGAGAGAGGCAATTTTCGGATCTTCGGGCTGCCAGAGGGCCGCTATCGGATTCGGGCCCGCGCGATCGACCAAGGATCCCGTCCGTCGAGTCTGGTATACGCGCCGGCGTTCTATCCGAACTCGCCCGACTTGGGCGGTGCCGAAGTCCTGAATCTCGCGCCCGGCGAGGAGAAGCGGATTACGATCCGCATGGCGGCTCCCGTTCCGGGAAGGGAGATTCTGGTGCGCGTTGATCCAGTGAACGAACGCACTCATGTGCGTTTGCACGCGGCTGATGCAATTGGGCTGGATCCCGATCTTGGCTTCGAAGCCCGATGGGATGCCGAGACGCATACCTTCCGGATCGCGGGAGTACCGCCGGGAGCTTATATTCTGGACGCGGAGACAGTAACGGCAGAGGAATGGTTGCGCGGCCGCGTTCCCATTACGGTGGGCAGTCACGATGCGGATACACGGATCCAGTTGCACGCTCCCAGCGGAGTCTCCGGTGCCGTCAGGTTTGCCGGCGAGAGGCGGGAGGCTCTGCCTCGGGTTATCGTGAGTTTGGATTCCGCCAAAGGCGAATCTGGAGGAGGGTTGGCCGAAGAAGGCAGCTTCGCAATTCGTGCGCCCGAAGGCCAGTATCGCTTGACGGTCTCGACGGAAGGTCCGTTCTACGCCAGGTCGGCGTGGCAGGGCGGACAGGAGGTACTTCAAGGTGAAGTGACGATAGCGGAGGGGGCCGAATCGTCGCCAGTCCAGATTCTGCTGGATGGGCCAGGGGCAACCGTGGAAGCAAGGATCGCTCTGCATGGCTTGGCGCCCCCTGTGATTTCGGTAGTGCTTCTGCGACGGGTAGGTGGCGAAATGCGGATCGAGAAAAGACAGAACATCGAGCCAATTCTCCACAGCGAGGGATTGATCTTCGAAGGCGTGCCTCCAGGGGAGTATCTGGTTTGTGCGTGGCGGACTGACGCCACGATTCCCTACGCGGAGCCCGATTTCGTGGAGCGATACGGGAGACAGGGAACGACTCTGACGATTCGGGGCGTGGAGAGGATTAGTGTGACGGTGGATCGGCTTATGGGGACCGAGCTGTGATGCGCTTGTCAGACTTGTTGAAGCGCGAAAAATAACGACACGAGCGTCGACCCCGCAAACAGAAGTGCTTGCACAACTGCCAGAACTACGACACGCGATTTTCGAACAGATAGTGAGACACGATCCACTCTTGCCCGCGCCGGAAGCCCCATAGCTCTGCGCACGCCATCAGAAAGACTCGCCAGCGGACCAGCCAGCGGAGGGCGTCGCCCTCCGGATAGGCTTTGCGGAAAATCGCGAGTACGTCCGAGCGGTGCTGATCCATCTGGGTGAGCCACGCTTTGGCGGTGCGCTGATAGTGCGTGCCGTCCAACACCCAATGCTCGCGAATCCGGAAATCATCCTGGAAGTAGAGCAGCAGATCGTCACTGGGCATGAGGCCGCCGGTGAAGAAATGCTGCGCCATCCAATCGCTGGAATCGCGCACTTCAAAGGGATAGGCAAAGTGGCTGTGCGCGAAGACGTGGACGAAGAGCAGGCCGCCGGGGTTGGTCCACGACGCGACCTTTTCCAACAGTCGTGCGTAGTTGCGCATATGCTCGAACATCTCCACCGAAACGACGCGGTCGAAGCGGCGGTTGGTCTCGAAGGCATTCACATCGGCGGTGACGATCTCCAGATTGCCCAGACCGCGGCGCTCTTTCTCCCCATCGATAAAGGCTTTTTGGGTGCGCGAGTTCGAAACGCCGAGAATGCGGCATCCCGGAAAACGCTCGGCAGCGTAGAGCGAAAAGGAACCCCAGCCGCAGCCCAATTCCAAAATCGACTGGCCGTCCTCGATGCGGGCGCGCTGCGCGGTGAGGGCGAGCATCACCTCTTCCGCTTGTCCGAGGGTCGAGGTGCCCTCGGGCCAACAGCAGGAGCTGTACTTCAGGTGCGGACCGAGGATGATCTGGAAGAACTCCGCCGGCACCTCGTAATGCTGTTCGTTGGCCGCCCGCGTCTGGATGGCAATGGGGCTGCTACGCAGACGCTCGACGAAGGCGGCAAGTCGCGCGCGTTGCGACTCGATCCCGCCGCGGCTCTCCTCGCGCAAACGATCGCGGAGCAGGCGGCGGATGCCGGTACGGATCATCCAATCGGGCACCAGGTCGCGTTCCAGCAGGCCGTTGTACCAGGCGGGCGGGGCCTCCTCGCGGGTTTCTATCTGTTGTAAAGTCTCGGGGGACATGATGCTCTCCTCGACGTGACTAATTGCTCGGGGACTTTTTGGGGAACCAGGGAAAGAAGGCACTGGTGGTTTCCTGATATCGGCGATACTCTTCCCCGCGGCTACGCAATGCCTGGGCTTCGGTGGCGGGGATGCCCGTCACCTTGAACAGGAAATACAGAATCAGAGCGGGCGAAAGAAAGCCGATGTAACCGTAGGGAGAGGCAAGCGCGAAAATCGCAAAGGCCATCCAGATGAGCCATTCGAAGAAGTAGTTGGGATGGCGCGAGAGGCGCCACAAGCCCACGCGACAAGTCTTGCCCCGGTTGTTGGGATTGGATTTGAAGCGCGCCAATTGGCCGTCGGAGACCATCTCGCCGAGAATCGCGATGCACCAGAGCGTGGCACCCACGAATTCGAGCGGCGAGAATTGCGGCTCGAGGTTTACGGCGGCGAGTAGAAACGGCGCCGATAAGACAACGCAGAGGAGCGCTTGAAATTCGAAAAAGAAGAAGAACTTCAGGCCAATATTGGTGCGCCATTCGCGGCGCAGTTGAACGTACCGTCCTTCCTCGGGATGGCCCAGAACGCGCGTGAAGAACAGGTACAGCGCCAGGCGCAGGCCCCAGAAGGCGGCCATGCACGCGATCATGGCACGTCGGCCACTCCAACCCTCTCCCAGAACTCCGTAGAGCACGCCTAGGAGAGCCAGTCCGCCGGCCCACCCCGCATCCACAATCGCCGCGTTGTGAATTGCGAAATGAATCAGCCAAAGCACCAGCATCAACAGACAGACAGCAGCCGCGCCCATCCAGACGATCGTCAGCATTCGGCGGCGGCCTCCGGGGCGGTCTGCTCCCGCCGCCAGAGCATGCGCAAAAGCGGGACCAGAACCGCGTAGAGCAGGCCCGTGCCGATGCAGGCAAAAGTCAACCATGCGACTAATGCGTGGAGAGTGGCTGTCCAGAGCGTGGCGATGGCGTGCCAGACGTTCGCCCGGATCATGCTGAACAGATAGGGAACCGAAACGGCGGGAGGCGCCACACGGAACATCCAGGCGCCGAGCCGCAGGAAGGGCACCAGCATGGTGAGTTGCAACGGGTAGGTAAGTCCATTCACCAGTTGTATCGCCGGCAAATTGAGCCGTAGCGTGATCGCCGCGAGGGCGCACAGCAGACTGGTCGAGCCGATTACGGGAGTCACGCCGAGCGTGATTCCCAGGGCAATGGTGAGGGCGATGCGCTCGGGCGTGATCCCCTGTTTGAGCAAGTCGATGAACGGCTGGACCACCCTGCGGCGGATCGTTGACCAGATTCCGGGCCAGATCACGCCCGCCTCCACAGAATCTTCTCAGCGGGCTCATCAGCTTTCAGCCGGAAGAGTTGAATCAACACGTAGACCGACATGGCGATGTTCCCCAAAGCCATGATCAGCACAAACCACAAGAGGCAGGGTCCGAAGGTCCGTTCTTTATATACCACCCAGCAATAGAAGGTAATGAAGCCGCAATAGGCGTCATACAGGGTGGCCATCGCCCAGGGATTCGCGGCGTACGCGGGCATCGCCGCCCAGAGACTGATCGTCATGCTGGTCCGAATCGTGGCCACGGTCATCCACACAAAAATCGCGCTGAACAGAATTTTCAGAAACAGCTTCAATCCACCCCTCCCCGCCGTGGAAATGCCCTTTGCCATTCACTATACGCTCGACCCACCCGGCACGGATTGTGTTTTCTTCGTAAGCTTACGGTATTTTCTTGGACACATCCGGTCTCGCCAGTTTATCGTAGATCAATACAGGAGGTGAGTTTGCGAACATACCGCTACGGGTCGGTCATCCCGTTCGTTTTGATTCACCTGGGGGCATTGGCCGTAGTCTTCTTACCGTTTTCATGGCGCCTGGCGGGGTTGGCAGCCTTGACCCTTTGGGTCAGAATGTTCGGAGTCACGGCTGGTTATCATCGATATTTCGCGCATCGCAGCTACAAATTGGGACGGTTGGCCCAGTTTCTGCTGGCATGGCTGGCGCAAAGCTCGGGGCAGAAGGGTGTACTGTGGTGGGCGGCTTTGCACCGTGATCATCACCGGTATTCCGACCGCGAGGAGGATATCCATTCGCCTTGGCAGCGCGGCTTCTGGTGGTCGCATGCGGGCTGGGTGCTTTCCAACGAGCACGACACCTACGACCCGAAGCGGATTGCGGACTTCGCCCGCTACCCGGAGCTCCGCTGGCTGGACCGGCACCACTGGGTTCCCACGGTGTCGCTGGCCGCGGTGCTGCTGGCACTCGGCGGGCCTGGCGCGTTTGTGTGGGGATATTTGCTTTCGACGGTGCTGCTCTACCATTTCACGTTCGCGATTAACTCGCTGGCCCATATCTTCGGAACACGGCGATTCGACACTCCGGACTACAGCCGGAATAACTGGCTGCTCGCACTGGTCACCCTGGGAGAGGGCTGGCACAACAACCATCACTTCTCGATGACCAGTTGCCGGCAGGGATACCGATGGTGGGAGATTGACATCACCTATGCTGTGCTCAAGTTCCTGAGTTATTTGGGCATTGCGCGCGACCTCAGGCCTTTTCGCGATCCCGGGCGTGCCGCACGCGAGGCCGCCTAAGTGCGCATCGCGGTGATTGGCAGCGGGATTTCGGGCCTGGCCGCGGCATATTATCTGAGCCGGAAGCACGAGGTCTCGCTGTTCGAAAAGGATTGCCGCCTGGGCGGGCACACCAACACCGTGACCGTGGACAGCAGCCGCGGCCCGATCGCCGTCGATACCGGATTCATCGTCCACAACGACCGGACGTATCCCAACCTGGTGCGCCTTCTCAGTGAACTGGGCGTGGAAACGCAGCCCAGCGACATGTCGTTCGCGGTGTCGTGCCCGCGCACCGGATTCGAGTATTCCAGCCGCGGATTGAACGGGTTTTTCGCCCAGCGCTCGAACGTTTTCCGCCCATCGCAATACCGGTTGTTGAGTGAGATTCTGCGCTTCAATCGGACCGCTCCCCAATTGCTGAACCAGCCGGGCGCGGAAACCGCCACGTTGGGCGATTTCCTGGACGAAGGCAAGTATCAGACCGAGTTCACCGAGCGGTACCTGTTCCCGATGGCGTGCGCGGTGTGGTCGATGTCGTTCGATACCATCCGCTCCTTTCCGGCGCTCACGCTGATTCGCTTCTTCGACAATCATGGGATGCTGGGGATCAACACTCACCCCAAGTGGAAGGTGATTCGGGGCGGCAGTTGGAAGTACATCCCTCCGTTGACCGCGCCGTACCGCGAGCGGATCCATAGCGATGTGGAAATCGCATCCATCGCCCGCAACGATTCGGGAGCGACTCTGAAATTCCGCTCGCGACCTTCCGGGGCACCGGCGCCAATGGCTTTCGACCACGTGGTGTTTGCCTGCCACGGCGACCAGATTCTGCCGCTGTTGGAATCCCCCACCGATCAGGAACGCGAGGTGCTCGGTAATTTCGCGACGAGCTTAAACGCAACCTGTCTGCACACCGATTCCCGATTGCTTCCGCGCCGCGGCAGGTCGCGGGCATCGTGGAACTATAATCTGGGACGCGATGCACAGGATGCGGTTACCGTGACCTATCACATGAACCGCCTGCAATCGCTCGAAACCGAAGAAGATTACTGCGTCACATTGAACGCAGATGGCGAAATCGATCCTTCGAAGATCATTCTGCAAATGTTCTATGAGCATCCGCTCTATACTCGCCGTGCATTATGTTCCCAAGAACGCTGGAGTGAGATCAGCGGGAAGAATCGGACGCATTTCTGCGGGGCGTATTGGTTTTACGGATTCCATGAAGATGGTTTGAACTCCGCTCTGCGGGTGGCACGGGCATTGGGGGTGGAGTGCTAGAATCCGCCTTCTATTTCGGAACATTGCGGCACAGGCGTTTTGAGCCCGCGCGCCACGAGTTCACGTACCGGTTGTTCATGGCGTTCCTCGACATCGACCGGATTTCGGAGCTGACTCGCATTTCGCCGTTCCTGAGCTACAACCGTTGGAACTGGGCGAGCTTCGACGAGAGAGATCATTTCGGCGATCCGCAGATGCCCCTCCGAGAGCGACTGCGTGCGGACGCAGCAAGCCGCGGAGTCACTCTGCCCGACGGCCCGATCTTTCTGCTGACTCATCTGCGTTATCTGGGATATAATTTCAACCCCATTTCGCTCTTCTACTGTTATGATCGCGCCGAGCGGCTGCAGATGGTGCTCGCGGAAGTGAGCAATACGTTTGGTGAGAGGCACAATTACTGGCTGTCGGAGGCCAACCGGCGGACGGCGGGCGCATCCGGGAAGGCCGTGGGATACCGCTGCCCCAAGGCGATGCACGTTTCTCCGTTCATGGATATGCGGCTCGACTACGACTTCGTTCTAACGGCGCCGGCAGACGGATTGATCGCCCATATGAACACGCTCGCGGAGGGCCGGAGTACCTTCGACGCCACGCTGCAACTGGAGCGCCGGCCATGGAACTCGAGGTCGCTGATCACCGCGTTGGGGATGCATCCCTGGATGACGCTCAAAGTAATTGCGGCGATTCATTGGGAGGCCCTGCGGCTCTATATCAAGAAGGTTCCCGTATTTACGCACCCGGCGAAGCGCGCACCACGCGAGGTTTCCACACATGAATGATTGGACTGTTTCCCTGTTCCGAAAGCTGTTTCGCAAGACCCTGGAAGGGCTCACGGGGGGGTCGCTCGAGCTGGTTTCGGGCGGTGAATGCGCCCGGTTCGGCGATCCGGCCGCCGGCCTGCACGCCACCTTGATGGTGCACAACGAGCACTTCTATCAACGAGCCATTACAGGCGGAGATGTGGGATTGGGCGAGTCGTATATGGATGGCGATTGGTCATCACCCGACTTGGTCTCGGTGGTGCGCCTGGCGGTCCGCAATCTCGATCGCCTGGAGCAGCAGAGTGGCATGCTCTCGGCATTGGGCGGCGTGGTCGAGCGGATCCGGCATCGGCGGAGGGCCAATACCATCGCCGGAAGCCGCCGCAACATCGGCGCGCATTACGACTTGAGCAACGATTTCTTCCGTCTGTTCCTAGACCGCAGCATGATGTATTCCTGCGCGTGGTACGAGTCGGCTGGCGATTCGCTCGAGACCGCTCAGTCCCAGAAACTGGACCGGATTTGCCGCAAGCTGGATCTGCAGCCGGAGGATCGCGTGCTCGAAATCGGCACCGGATGGGGGGCATTCGCCCTCCACGCCGTGCGCCATTACGGCTGCCACGTCACCACCACCACGATCAGCAAACAGCAGCACGATTACGCGCGCGAATCGTTCGACCGCGAGGACGCCGGACGGCGCATCGAACTCCTGTTCGAGGACTACCGGAATTTGCGCGGGCGCTACGACAAGATCGTGAGCATCGAGATGTTCGAGGCGGTGGGATACGAATTTTACGATACGTATTTCGGCGCCTGCGACCGCCTGCTGGCACCGGATGGAGCGATGCTGCTGCAGACCATCACGATGAACGACCGCAAGTTCGCGGCATACCGCAAGCAGATCGACTGGATTCAGAAGTACATCTTTCCGGGGTCGGAACTGGCTTCACTGCAAGGCATACTGGCTTCGCTGGCGCGAGCGACCCGGCTCGCGCCGTTTCACGTGGACGACATGGGGCGACACTACGCGCGCACTCTCGCCGCTTGGCGCGAGCGGTTCAACGGGTCGCTTGCGACGGTCAAGTCGCTGGGGTTCGACGATCGTTTCACTCGCATGTGGGACTACTATCTGGCCTACTGCGAAGGCGCATTCGAGGAACGGCACATCAGTGACGTGCAGTTGATGCTGACGAAGTGCGGAAGCAGAAGGACGCTGTACCAGGAGCCAGGGCTTGTGGGACAAGCGCTGTGCCGTTCGGATGTGGTTGGGGCCGCACGGACTTCGCCCGGCAGATCGAGGCCAAACTCGGTAAACGCGCTGGGTACTGGAAGTGACCTTCGCATTCACCACTGACGACAGGCGTTGGCGCTGAGGATTCTCCCCGGAAACGGCCGGACTGCAGCCAGGTGTCTGCAGGTCGCCTACGCCATCAACCTCAAATATGCCCAGATCACCGGCAGTGTGAAGAGCGTGCTGTCTACACGATCTAAAAAACCGCCGTGACCGGGCAGCAGGGCACCGCTGTCCTTGACTCCCGCACCTCGTTTAATGGCCGATTCCGCCAAGTCTCCAAACTGCCCCGCCACGTTCGCCAACGCCGTCAGTGCCACGGCGTTCGCCACAGGCACCGCCGGCACCGCCCACACCAGATATGCTCCGGCAATCGACACCGACGTCACCACCGAAGCAATCGCTCCCTCCCACGACTTCTTTGGACTCACGCGCGACGCCAGTTTGTGCGCGCCAAATTTGCGGCCGACGAAGTACGCTCCGCTGTCGCCCACCCAGTTGAGCAGCAGAGCATACATCAGCCAGTGGGGATTCTGCTCGTGCAGTCCCAACGCAAAGCGCCAGCATCCGAAAACATAGACGATTCCAGTCAATAGCAACGCCGAGTGAGGAATCGATTTGCCGAGATCGTCGCCGCGCATCGCCAGCGCCATGGCGATCAGCGCGAGCGCCACGATCACGAGCGCCATATCGCCCTGCGCCACAAGCAGCAGAATACCCGCACCGTAGCCGAAGGGCCCCGGCGCTCCAAAGCCGAAATGCGCCACCACCGCGTCATATTCGCGATAGCAGAGGCACGCCACAGTGGCGACCACTCCCAGGAAGATCCAGAAATTGGCCCAAAACACTACGTAGACGACGATCGGAATCAGCGCGAGGGCAGTGAGGACGCGCCTCATGACGTGCGGAGGGCTTCGATCAGCGACTCATCGTCGCCGGCTTTAACGGATTCGCCGATCGTGCGGGTGGCGCTCAAGCCGCCGTATCGGCGGTCGCGCTTTTGATATTCGAGCACCGCCTGGAGCAGATCCGTACGCGTGAAATCGGGCCACAGCGTTTCGGTGACAAACAACTCCGCGTAAGCGATCTGCCACAGCAGGAAATTGCTGATGCGCATCTCACCCGAAGTGCGAATCAGAAGGTCCGGATCGGGACATGCAGCGGTGTATAGATTGCCGGCGATCAGATCTTCGTCGATCTTGATGGTGGAGATGCTGCCATCGAGACGCGCCATTTCGAGAATTGCGTTCACCGCATCGATAATTTCGGCGCGGCCGCCATAATTGATCGCGAGATTCACCAGCAACCCGCGATTCGCCGAGGTGGCATCCACCGCGGAATCGAGTTCGCGCCTCACCTGGTGCGGTAATGCGTCGAGGCGTCCGATGGCTTGCAGGCGAATATCATTCTTTTGCAGGTCCGGCAGTTCCTGTTTCAGGTAATAGCGCAGCAGGCGCCACAGGGTTTCCACTTCCGCTCGGGGCCGCTTCCAGTTCTCGATTGAGAAGGCATACAGGGTGAGGACCTTTACGCCCAGTCGGGCGCAAGTCTCCACGGTTGCACGAACGGGTCCGATTCCGGCGCGATGCCCAGCCACCCGCGGCAAACGGCGGCGGCCTGCCCACCGTCCATTCCCGTCCATGATGATCGCGATGTGAGCCGGCAACCGGGTTGGATCGATCGCCTGGGCGATATCCCAGTCTTTCTCCCCTGGCTGGAGTGATTCCAGTAAGGCCTTCATGAGGTAATTATTTATGGTACCGCCACGCGTTTGAAATGTGCAAACCGTTGATTTTACGGACATCCCGAAAAGCCGGACGTGGAGAAAGAATGGTGGACAGGCGCGATCAGAGGACCATGGTCGCGCCCCAATCCACCGGACTCAAATCGCGTGCGTGCCGCGAAAACAGCCAGTGGTGACCCTCCAGGTCAAGGACGCCATATTGCAGTTCGCCGTAGCAAGTCTCATGCAGTTCTTCGACGATGTGGGCTCCCGCCGTCTTGGCGCGTTCGAAATGGCCCTCCACATCTTCGACGAAGACCGTAAGCGACTGCGTGTGGCGCCCGATCTGGGAGGGACTCGCGGCCTCGCCGCCACGTGTGGCATTGAGCATAATACACGCCTTTCCGAGCAGCACCTGCGCACCACTTATCGGTTCGCCGTAGTGATAGTGCTCCTGGAATCCAAACGCCGCCGCGAGCCATTTCAAGGCTGCAGGGAGGTTCTGGTAATTCACATGGGGCAAGACGGTGTCTGTGGGTACGGATCGATTCGCGATCATGACTACAGGATACGGCCATCCCCGCGCCACTAATGAAATCGTCACGCCTTGGCCACGGGCGATCTTCTTCTTGAAAAGAACCCGCGGGCACCGAAAAACAGGGCATGCCGCTCATGATCTGCGGATCGATAACGATTACCGCGTCTGTGAGGCTCGCCCATTCCAGCGCTCACGGGAGTTATTCGTACGCCAACGCGTCGATCACGTCCTGGCGCGCCGCTTTGAGGCCCGGGTAAAGCGCGCCGCAGAGCGCGCCGACCACCGAAATGGCGGCGGCGATCGGCCACCAGCCAGGTACGATGGCCTCGATCATGGTCGGCACCAACTCAGCGATCATCCAGCGTGCACCGTAATTCATCAGGATGCCGAGCGCCGATCCGCACAGCGCCAGCAGCACGGTCTCGCGCATCAGAATCTGAAGTACCAGCGCCGGAGACGCACCGAGAGCTTTCAGCACACCGATTTCGCGGGTGCGCTCCAGCACGGCGGTGTACATCGATAGAAACACAACCAGAAAGCCCACCAGCGTGCCGATCCCGATCACCACGTCGGTAAATTGCCGCAGCATGGGAACGTTGGCCTCGGTCACGAGCGACGTCAATTCCGCTATCGAGTAGACGGGATAATTCTCGAGCTGCTGTTTGAGCGCGGCCTTTACCGATTCGGTTTGCGCCGGGTCGCGCAGCTTGATGTAAATCGACGAGAGGCGCGCGGTATTCGCGGTGAGATCCTGCAAATGCGCGAGATCGACAAACATGCGCGACATCTTGCCCTGCTCGACTATGCCCGCGAGCCGCCACTTGCGATTCATCACCTCGATGGTGTCGCCGGCGTGCAGATGATTTCCCGCGGCATAGAAATTGTCCACCAGAATGTCGTCGGGCCCGCGAAATGGACCGCCTTCCAGGTAGTGGAAGCCGCCGCTCATCGCATTGAATTCTGCCAGGTCGATGCCCGTCACGGAATTGACGCCGCCGATCGGGTAGACGAAAATTCCGGTCGCTATCTGTGTCTCGGGGCGCTCTCGAGCGACGCGCAGGAGGGCCGCCGGAAACGCGCTGCTGAAGGAGAACAGCGAGCTGTTCGGCGGCCGGATCACCACGTCCGCACCCACTCCTCGCATGCGCTGCAACATGTCGGCAACCATGCCTCGGCTCAGCCCCACCAGGGTCAGCACCAAAGTCACTTGAACCCCGATCGCCACCGCGCTCACCAGGGTGCGGACGGGGCGATGCTTGAGATTTTCCAAAACCAGACGATTGATCAAAAGGTATAATACCGTAACGGGGTGGGATTTCTGTTTGTGACGACGACACTGACGATACGTGTGGGCGCGCTTCTGACTCTGGCGGCAGGTGGTTTGTGGGCCCAAAGCCCGACCGAAGTCCTGACACGCCTGGACCGCTTTGCGCCGTCACTGCGCGCGCTTCGTGCGGTGGTGCGATACACCGATCACACTGCGCCGCTTTCAGAAGACTCCGACACTCACGAGACTGGCACACTGACGATCCGGCGATCTTCGCCCGGCAAACTGCAGTTCATGATCGCGTTCAGCGATCCTGATGCGCACACTGTGGTGCTTAGCGGACAGAAGGCGGAATTGTACTACCCGAAGCTGGACGAAATCCGCGAATACGACATCCGCAAGTATCGCGACCTGGCGCAGACGCTCCTGGTACTCGGCTTCGGAACCTCCGGCCGGGATCTGGCAGCGCATTATCAAATCGCCGATCTGCGGCACGAGACCGTGGAGTCGCAGCCCTCCACGCATCTGGAACTTACGCCGAGGTCGTCTGAGGTGCTCAAGGAATTGAAGAAGGTGGAACTTTGGATCGCCGACAAGAACGATTGCCTGGTGCAGCAGAAACTCTACTTCCCCGGTGGGAGTTACAAGATTGCGCGTTTCTCCGCAGTGGAGATCAATCCCAATCTCGATTCTTCGGTATTCGACCTGCCGAAACATGCCAAGCGCGTGCGCATGAATTGAGGCGCCGGCATTACCGCAGTTTCAGCACGGCGTCTTCGTACAGCAGTTCCAGTGTCTTGATCGAGGTAGTCTTCCCGGTAAACGGAAAATAGAGAAAGCCGCTGAAGGCGCCCCGATGCTGCCCTTCCTGCAGAGCAGCCTGCACCACCAGTTCCTCCGGCGTGACGCGACGCTCGGGCTCAATCCCGCCGTTATCCGGTGCCGGCGTGCGCGGGACCCTGCTCTGTGGCGGCGGTTGGCCTTGCGGGATCTGTGTTGGCGTGGGACGTCCCAGGATCACGCCCGTGTTTCCGAGACCGCCACCCGCCTCGAGGCGGGGACCCGACTGCCATTCCGGGCGCTCCAAATCCGCCACCACCATGGAGGGAGCCGCCGCACCCAACAGTTGCTTCTTCCCATTGATGCGCAGAGCGAACTCGCCGTTATTGATGGTGAGACCCTTCTCCTTGGGAGGATAGAGCGCCACTTCCACCACCAGGAAGTCTTTGGTGAGGTAGGTCTGTCCTTGACCAGACACGCTGTGGATCATGAACTCCGCGCCGATCTCGATGTCGCGGTACTGGCCGTGGACGTCGTAGTCTTCTGCCTTTGGCTTAGGCTCGGTGCCGCCCTGCGCGAGGGCGAGGGAGGCGCAGACAAGAAACAGGAGAAACCGCACACTTAATGATATGCCGGTGATCGGCCACATGCTATGATCCTTCGAGTTCAGGAGGAGATCGCATGGAGCGCATCGTTCCCGGTCCCGGCCAGGAATCGGTATGGGACTACCCACGGCCTCCCAGAGTGGAACCGGCGGGACGCCGTGTGCGCGTGGAGTTCAACGGCGAAACCGTCGCCGATTCGCGCGCAGCGTACCGAGTCCTCGAGACCAGCCATCCACCCACGTATTACATTCCACCAGCGGACGTCCGCCTGGAATTCCTGACGCCGAGCCCCCAACGCACCTTTTGCGAGTTCAAAGGCAGCGCCGGCTATTGGACCCTGATGGTGGGCACGCGAGTCTCCCGCGAGGCCGCGTGGAGCTACTCCCGGCCGGCGCAATCCTACAGCATGCTGCGTGACTATCTGGCTTTCTATCCCGGCCGGGTGGATGCATGCTTCGTCGACGACGAACGTGTGGAGGTGCAGGAGGGCGATTTTTACGGGGGGTGGATCACTTCCAATCTCACCGGCCCCTTTAAGGGTGGCGCCGGCACGAGATTCTGGTAAGCGTGCGAGTCCGGTCAGATGTTGAACCCCGCGGCCTTCAACACATCCAGTAATCGGATCTTATAAGCGATCCCATCGGGTGAGCTGTCCCCCGATGCGCGTGCGCTGGTACGTGCCTGGTTGAAGAAGTTTTCCCACTTCAACTGGTCCGACGACTTACGTTCCTTAAAAAAGCCGGAGCTTGGCTGGACCCAGGCGCCGTGTGTGGTGTCGTCATCGTACTCGTCCTGCACTTTCTGCAACTTGTCCTTGTACGATTTGACGATGTTCTTGGCCTCGTCCTCGCCGTCCTTCTTGGTTGCGTAGGTCTTGGCCTTCAACTGCATGATATCGATGAAGCAGTCTCGCGCCATGAGCGCCGAGATGTCGTAGTGACCTTGTTCATGATCGAGCAGGAGATCCTTGCCGATGTCGCTCAACGGATCGATACGCTTCCAACTCTTCTGCGGATCGAAGACCACAGTGGCGATGACGTTATCGTCGAGGACGAAGGTCGAGGCTCCTGGAACAGAATTCAGGACGGGATCGTCCTTGCCGCTGAACTTCACATTGAAGGTGCTGGAGGTTCCGGCCATGCCGACCGTCTGACCGGAACTGGCGGCAGCATTCTGCAGAGCTTGCAGCTCTTTCTGCGAGGGGCTGCCTCGAAAATCAGTCCACTCGAGCTTTTTGAATAATCCGATTAACGATGACGACATTGCACCCCTTCAGAAACGCTTGTTAATCCCGATCTGTACACTATACGAGCTGGGAGCACCGATCAGATGAGGGCGATTTCACTGATTTCGCCACCACCGCAGTACCCTCAATGCCCGCAGTGTATTCCAGCGGCTGGGCTGCCCGGTGCGTTCCATCTCGAAAAAGGTCACGCCCCGATATCCGTCCGGCAGCAGCCAGCGGCCGTCTGGCTGCCGCCGCTTCTGCAACAGTTCCATCGCGTCGTCTAATCGCTCTTCGCGCGGCGCACCACATTCCCGGAAATAGTCGAGACCTCGCAGAACGTCATAGTGCCAGCGCGGCGGAAACGCGAACCTGGTCATCTGATCTCTGACTACCTGCCCGGTGCGGTGCGACTTGAAGAGCCGGTGCACCAGCAGGAACTCGCGGCCGCGAGCTTGAGCGTCCGCCGCGGGACGTGCTTTCGCGGGCCGGAACAACTCGTACTCGCGAAGCGCCTCCAGCGCCGAGATCGTGGTGTGAAACGATCCGTGGGTTGCTCCGCTGTAGCCCGGCATGGCACGGCAGTTCCATCCGCCGTCCGCCATCTGTTGCGCGACCACGTGATCGGCGAGTTGGTCTACCCGCGGGTCGTCCATGCGGAACCAGCAGATCACCGCCAGCACCATGCTCGAGACGCAGGTCTCACTGCGTTGATGATGGCTGGGGTAGAAGTTGATACCGCCGTCGCTCCAGAAGCCGGCATCCAGCAAGACCTTGCAGGCGCGCGACGCCTGCCGGTTCCCGGGCGGGAGGCCCAAACTTCGAAGCAGCACCATCGTGTACGTCGTGGAGGTCCATTTGGGCGTGTAGATGCCCTTCGCCCAGCGGCCATCGTCCTCTTGCATCGCGAGGAGTTGCGCGCCCCATCCATCCTTCGCGACGCGCTGTTGTTCGCGAGACGCGGGCCGCGCCGCAAGATCGCGCAACGCCTGCCAGCGAATTGACGCGTCACCTGCGAGTAGCCATTCGAGAATCGTATCAGTTGCCATTGCGGAGCATTCTATCGCGAGGACAGGAGAGATAGAGTAGGAAGACGATGCGCACGAGTCCTCTCATCTGGAGCTGCCTGCTGTGCCACGTGCTGCTGGGCCAAGACGGCCCCGCGCGATTTGTGCCGCCCTTTCAGTCCGGTTTGCACGTGCCTGGCGACGAGGATGCGGAGATCGTTCACTTGATCAAAAGCGGCAGCGTCGCGCGCCTGCAGCCGGACTCGATTGTGCTGGTGCACGGACGATTCCTCGGAGACGGAAAGGAATCTGTGGTGGCCGCCGGAATGCGCGAGGTGAGCGACGGAAGTGCGGCCGTTACCTTGCTGTTTTCGAAAGAGGGCGCGCACTGGCGGTTGCGCTCGCGCGACGACTCGGCCGACGTGGCGCCTTGCCGGGTGGTTCCCGCCTCGCCCGCCAAGGACGTTCTGCTTTGTCAGAGCGAGTACGACGCCGGATCGGCCGCGACCGCGGGAGTCGGAGAGGTGGATATCGATTTCTATACGGTGGATTTCACGCTCGATCCGGCGGACTACACCTTTCTGCACCTCCGGGACACGTCCGGGACCACCGCGAAATGCCGATCCTCTGCGAGTGTGGAATCTGCGGACCTTCAGGACGGCATACTCCACGTGGTCATAAGGTACGGGCGCAATCAGTTGCCCTCGGGGGCACTCTCCACGGAGTTTTCGATGCGGCGTTACGACCTCGTGTTCCGGCTCGAAAAGGAAAGAATGGTTCCGATGGAAAGGTCGGACAGCGACGTGGAGTATGTCACGGCGAAGTGGGAAGAAAAGATGGGGAAAGGCTGCACAGATTAATAAGGACATGCGGGAACTGGGTATCCAGGTCCCGTTCTGCCCAGACGCTTGCTGAGACTGACGCGTGCGGCTCGCAAGGCTGCCTTACAAGCCGCGACCGTCAGACTCAGGGAGCGATTCTGGTGCGCGTCGCGGATTAATTCCCGCCGCCCCGCCCTCCAGCCGCTGGAGGGGCAGTGCTGATCGTCACCGTGAAATAGGGGACGTGATTTTCGATCATCAGCTTATTCAAGTCGGGAACCTCGTCCCACAGCTTATTCACTTCCGCGATTCCCTTCTGCAACTGCGCGGAAGCCTCTTCGATATCGGCCAATTGCCGCGTGGTTGGCGCTTCCGAGTAACCATCGATCGACCCCATCAGGCGCGCGATCTTCTGGGTCACCGGTGGCGGGGTATAGGTGAGAGGCGGCCCAGCGCCACCACCACCGCCGCCACGGCCTCCACCCAGTGCTTCGAATGTCGCCACCGCGGCTTTCACCTTGGTCAATAGATCTTCCGCAGTCTTCTTCACGGAATCGGGAACGGCCGGAGCATTCGGCTGTTTCCAACTGTCGGTCAGACTGGTGAGCGCGGTATTCATGCCGACCGCTTTGCGGCGAGCCGAATCCGCGTCCTTGGTCATCGTGACCAGCGTATCGATGGCCTTCTTGCGCTTGGCGCGATCCTCAGCCGACATCTGCACGCGAGGATCCTCCTCAACGACCACGGTCCGGGTGTCGGTCTTCCCGGCCGCGGAAATGGTGACCACATATTCGCCGGGTTCGACGAGTGCACCCCGTCCGCCACCGCCGCCAAAGCGTCCACCGCCACCACCGCCGCCTCCTCCTGCGCCGCCCTCGCCACCGGCAGCACCGAATTCGGTCTGCAGTTCGCCGCCTGCTCCGCCGACGCCGCCGGCAATTCCAGCGCCACCTTCTGCCCCGGCAGTCTCCGCTGCAGGAGCGGCCGCACCACCGCCACCGCCCCGTCCCCCGCGTCCGCCGCCTCGAGCACCCCGGCCACCACCTCCTCCGCCGCCACCACCGCCGCCGGCGAAGGTCCCTCCGCCCGCCGGAGGTATGGGTGCGTCATACCGCAAGTCCCACGTGGCACGATTCACTACACCCGCCTCTGCCCGCGCATTCAGTTGCCGCACTTCCTTGCCGCTCTTGTCGGCAATCGTGATCCGTACCGGACCCGCCGTCTTCGCGAAATAATCGAGCACCATTCCGCCTGGAGCATTCGGCGCAAGGAACAGACTTGTACCCGTAAAGCCGCGGTAGTTCGCCATCTTCCACTGGACGCCGGGCCGTGTGTCGAACAGCTTCACGTCCGTCGACAGTACCTGATCGTTGAGCCCTTCGAGCGACGAGATGTTGTCCATGATCCAGAACGAGCGCCCATGCGTCGCGAGAATCAGATCGTGCTCGCGCGGATGGATCTGCAGATCGAACACCGGCACGGTCGGTAATCCATTCTTCAGGCGCCGCCAGTTCGCACCGCGGTCGAAGGTCACGAACAGGCCGAATTCTGTTCCCGCAAAGAGCAGGTTCGGATTCACCGGATCCTCGCGGATCACATGCACCGTTCCTGCCTCGGGCGGAATGCCGTTGGACACCCGAGTCCACGAGTCTCCGTGATTCGTGGTGCGGAAGATGTAGATGCCGTAGTCGGCGCTGCGATGATTGTCGAAGGTGACGTATGCCGTGCCTTCTTCTTTGTGCGAGGGCTCGATGCGGCTTACATATCCGGTCTTCGGCGCGCCCTGAATCATCGAGATGACGTTATGCCACGTCTTGCCGCCATCACGCGATATCTGCACGTTGCCGTCGTCCGTGCCCACCCACAGCACGCCGGCCTTGACCGGCGATTCCGCGATCGCCGTGATGCAGGGCCACGCCACCACGCCATCATGGCGCGACAGCGTGTTGCGATCCACCACCTTGCCCAAGATCGTCATCTTGTTGCGATCGGCGTTAGAGGTGAGATCTTCGCCCAGCCGCACCCAATTGTCGCCCCGATCGGTGGACTTGAACAGATGATTGCCGCCGTAATAAATCGTCTTCGGATCGTGCGGGGAAATCATCATGGGCGAGTTCCATTGGAATCGATAGCGCGGCGCCTGGTCGTTGTCTTCCAGCGGGCGGATCGATTTCGATTCGCTCGTCTTCAAGTCACGGCGCGAGAGATTGCCGTCCTGCGACTCGGCGTAGATGATATTCGGGTCGGAGGGATCGATGCGATTGTAGAAGCCGTCGCCGCCCTGCACCGTGATCCAGTCCTCGTTGCCGATTCCAAGCTGCTGCGTCGAGGAACTGGGGCCGCACCACGAGTAGTTGTCCTGCATGCCGCCGCAGATGTGATAAGGCTTCTGAAAATCGTATGCCACCTCGTAGAACTGCCCGATGGCGATGTTGTTGAAGTGCGTCCAATTGCGGCCGCTGTCGTGGGTCGACCACACGCCGCCGTCATTACCGGAAAGGAGATGGTCTGAATTCGCGGGGTCGATCCAGATCGCATGCACGTCACTGTGGACGTTGCGAAAACGCGTCTGCACGAAGGTCCGGCCACCGTCTTCCGACATGTAGATGTTGACGCCGCCGAGCCAGATCTTCTGATCGTTGTTGGGGTCGATGCGGATCTGGCTGAAGTAAGAGGGACGCGGATTGGTATCGCTCATACGAGCCCAGGTCGTCCCCTTATCTTCGGAGCGGTAGACGCCGCCCAGCGTGGCGTGCTCCACCTCGGCATACACGATGTTGGTGTTCTTCCGATAGACGTCCAGAGAGCAGCGGCCCACGTCGCCATTGGCCGGCAGTCCGCGGCCGATGCTACCGGTGCCGCTTGTGCCGAGTTTCGTCCAGTGCTGACCGCCATCGGTGGAGCGGTAGAGTCCGCTGCCCGGGCCGCCGCCGTTATAGCCGAACACGGTGCGCCGGTGCTGATAGGCCGCGGCATACAGAATATTGGGACTCTGCCAGTCGATCGCGATGTCCGATACGCCGGTGTCTTCATTGACGAACAGGGTCTGCTTCCAGGTGGCGCCACCATCGGTGCTCATGTAGACGCCGCGCTCTTTGTTCGGTCCCCACAGGTCGCCCAGCGCTGCCACGTACACGATGTTGGGATCGGTCGGATGCACTACGATGCGCCCGATGTGGTGCGTCTCCTTCAAGCCCAGATGAGTGAAGGTGGCGCCCGCATCCATCGATTTGTAGACGCCATCTCCCCACGATGAACTCTGGCGGTTGTTCGCCTCGCCAGTACCCACGTAGAGGATCGATGGATTGGAAGGCGCGAGCGCCAAATCGCCGATCGAGGGATTGGGCTGGTCTTCAAAAATCGCCTGCCAGCTCATGCCACCGTTCACCGTTTTGAAGATGCCGCCGGCGGCGGCGCCCACGTAGATGATATCGGGGTTGGATTCGACGACCGCGAAGTCGTCTACGCGGCCCCCCATGGTGGCAGGGCCGATACTGCGGAATTTCAGGTTCTTTAACGCCGCGTCGTAGGGGGACTGGGCAAGTGCGTTTACCGTAAAAAGGGCAAACGCCAAGGCACCGCCCAGGCCGAAGATTCGGACCAATTTAGCTGGCTGCATGGACTCTCCAGAAAGCGGATAGCCATTGTACACCAGCCTGCGCAACGGACGCGTCTGTGTCATGATGAGGCTCATGCGATTCGCCCTGTTCGCCCTACTGCTTACCAGCGCCGCTTCCGCCGCAGAGTGGGATCGTTTTCGCGGCCCTAACGGCACTGGCGTTCTGGACAGCGGAGCGCTGCCCACGGAATTCGGCTCCAAGAAAAACCTGGTGTGGCGAGTCGACCTTCCGCCCGGCCACTCGTCGCCGGTCGTGAATAACGGCCGCCTCTTTCTGACGGCGGTCGAGAACGAGCGCCTCTATACCTTCTGCCTCGATCCGGCCACGGGACGCACCTTGTGGAAGCGGGAAGCGCCGCGCCCGCGCCGTGAAAAGCTGAATTCCCTAAACAATCCGGCGTCACCAACCCCGGCGGCTGATGGCGCCAATGTCTACGTGTTCTTCCCGGATTACGGCATGCTCAGCTATACGCGCGAGGGTAAGGAACGCTGGCGGGTGCCGATGGGACCGTTCAACAATGTCTACGGCATCGGCGTTTCTCCGGTGCTGGCGGACGACGTCGTGGTACTGGTGATCGATCAGGACAAGAATTCTTTCATCACCGCACTCGGGCAGAACGACGGCAAGATTCGTTGGCAGAAGCCCCGGCCCGAAGCCCTGAGCGGGGCGTCGACTCCTGCGGTCGTCGCGCGTCCCGGGCAGCCCTCACTCATTTTGGCGCCGGCGAGTTTCCGCATGGATGCCTACTCGGCACGCGATGGCGAGGCGCAGTGGTGGGTGCGTGGCTTGCCGAGCGAGATGAAGTGCGTGCCTATCCTGGTGGGCGACCTGGTCTTCGTCGCCGGCTTCAACACGCCTGAGAACGATCCCGGCAAGCAGATCTCTCTTCCCACCTGGAAGGAATTGTTGGAGCGCAGCGATACCAACAAGGACGGCGTCATTCAGAAGGGAGAGGTCACCGACGCCCACACCAAGCGATACTACGACTTCATCGACACGGACAACAGCGGCGCCATCGAAGAGGGCGAGTGGAATCTGCACCTGGCCGTGATGGCCGCGGAGAATGGTCTATACGTCTACCGTATGGGCTCGCGCGGCGATGCCTCGGCCAACCTGGTTTGGAAATACCAGCGATCGGTGCCGCAACTGCCCACGCCCGTGGTTTATCGCGACGTGGTCTACATGCTGAACGATCGCGGAGTCTTGACCACGCTGGATGCCGCGAAGGGTGAGATGTTGAAGCAGGATCGCGTTCGTGGCCAGTCCGACAACTACTACGCGTCTCCTGTGGCCGGCGACGGCAAGATCTTCATCGCATCGCACAATGGCGTGGTGGCGGTACTGCGCGCCGGGGGCCAGCAGGAATTGCTCGCGTCCAATGCGCTCGAGGAGGAGATCTTCGCAACCCCGGCGATCGTCGGAGGACGTCTGTACGTGCGGACGGTGTCGGCGCTCTACTGCTTCGGCACGCGGTGACCCATACCTTGCGCTTCTGCCCGCCGGTGCTGTATCTGTAGAAGTACAAGGCATTCTCATGACGACACCGAAATCCGATCTTCCCCAGGGGACACTCGATATGTTGATCCTACAGGTCGTAGCCCTGGAGCCCATTCATGGGTATGCCATTGCACAGCGCATCCGCCAGATCTCGCGCGACGTCTTTCAAGTCCAGCAGGGATCGCTGTATCCCGCATTGCACCGTCTGGAGAATCGCGGCCTGCTCAGCGCGGAGTGGAAGGAATCTGAGAGCGGGCGTGAGGCCAAATTCTATAAGCTGACTAAGAAGGGGCAGGCGCAACTGAAGACCGAGACCGATAACTGGGCGCGGCTCTCGGAAGCTGTGGGGCTCATTCTGCAAACCGCAAGCACGGGCATCTAGTAATTGCTTGCGGAGGCGCGCGGCTCACAACGAGCCACGACCGTAAGGGAGTGTTTTTGGGGCGATCGGGCATCGCTTGCTTACGCGCGCGGCTCGCAACGAGCCAGGACCGTAAGGGAGTGTTTTCGGGCGATCGGACATCGCTTGCTTACGCGCGCGGCTCACAACGAGCCACGACCGTAAGGGAGTGTTTTTCAGGCGATCGGGCATCGCTTGCTTACGCGTGCGGCTCGCAACGAGCCACGACCGTAAGGGAGTGTTTTTCAGGCGATCGGGCATCGCTTGCTTACGCGTGCGGCTCGCAACGAGCCACGACCGTAAGGGAGTGTTTTTGGGGCGATCGGGCATCGCTTGCTTACGCGCGCGGCTCGCAACGAGCCAGGACCGTAAGGGAGTGTTTTTCGGGCGATCGGGCATCGCTTGCTGACGCGCGCGGCTCGCAACGAGCCACGACCGTGAGAGAGTGGTTTTGGGGGAGCGATTGGGACATCGTTTGGTGAGGGAGCCGTCCCCGCCCTCTGATGGGTGGTCGCTTGCTGACGCGCGGCTCGTAACGAAGTGGCGCTAACGCGGCTGAACGTATCTTCACGCGGGAGGTGATATGAATCGGACGTTGTTTCGGATCGCGGCATTTCTGCTCGTAGTCTCTGGCGTAGGTTTGGTCGTCTTGGCCCAAAGCACCAAGCCGAGACGCCCGGCGTCTTTCGATTACTACCTGCTGGTGCTTTCGTACGCACCTGACTTCTGTGCGGAAGGCGGCAGCCAGAAGGACCCTGAAGAGTGCGGCGCCAACTCGCATGACGGATTCGTAGTCCATGGCCTCTGGCCACAGGGAGAGACCAGCCGCGGTCCCGAGAATTGCGCGCCTGGGGGCCCACTCCCTGCGGGCCTGATTCCTCCAATGCTAAAGTACTTCCCTTCAGAATCGCTGCTGCGACACGAGTGGAAGGCTCACGGCTCCTGCACCGGTTTGAGCGCCGCGGAATACCTTGCGGCCATCAAGAAGGGGTGCGATTCGGTGAAAATTCCAGCCGAGTTGACACCAGCGAGCCGGGAATCGATGTCGGCGGCTGAAATCGAAGATAAAGTCGCCCGTGCGAATCCATCCTTTCCGAAAGCGGCATTCCGCACTTCGTGTTATCCCGACCGCGAACTGAAGGAGATTCGCGTCTGCCTGAGTAAGGACTTGTCTCCACGTGCGTGCGGCATCAGCGCCGGCCGCTGCTCGGCGTCCTCGGTGACGCTATTGCCTGTCCACTGACACGCTATAGTAGTCACACAGATGTTCGGTGAAATTCGCATCGCCCTGCGCACTTTTCGGCGCGCACCTGTCTTCGCGTTATCGACGATCCTGATTCTCGCACTGGGCCTGGGCGCCAATACCGGTGCCTTCTCGGCGCTGCGCTCGCTGCTGCTGACGCCGCTGCCTTATCCCGAGCCGCAACGGCTCGTCGCGCTCTACGAAACTACGGCAGACCGCAAACCACGCGGAGTCGCAGAGGCCAACGTGCTCGATTTCCGGCAGCGAAGCAGCGCCTTTGAGGCCATCGCCGTGTACCAGCCACGGTCATTTGGCCTGACTCTCGGCGACCAGGATGCCGTGACGGTCATTCAGACGGGCATGGTCATGGCTGAGCTCTTCCACGTGCTCGCGGTGCCGCCCGCGATGGGGCGGACTTTCAGCGAAGAGGAAGAATTTGCGGAAGCTCACCTGATGGTCCTCACCGACCGTCTGTGGCGCGTGAATTTCGCCGCCGACCCTTCGGCGATCGGGCGCAAGATTTTTCTCAACGAAGAGCCGTACACGGTGGTCGGCGTGATGCCGCGCGGCTTCGAATTTCCCACGGAGCGTGCGCTCCCTGATGCCTTCATTCCACTGAGCCACAAAGACTACTGCTGTGGGCGATTGGGATCGCAAGCAGGCATAGCGCGCCTTCGCTCTGGCGTGAGCCTGTCGCACGCGCGATCGGAGCTGGAAGCCGTAGCTGCCCAACTTGCCGCCGCGTATCCCAGCACCAATCGCGGGCGTAGCGCCGGGCTGCAGATGCTGGATGAGGCGATGACCGGAAACCGCCGCGAGCCATTGCTGCTGCTGCTCTCGGCCACTTTCCTGCTGCTCGCGATTGCCTGCGCTAACGTAGCGGGGCTGGTGCTGGCACGCTGTCTGGCCCGCTCGCATCAGATCGCGATTCGTGCATCGTTAGGGGCTGGAATAACACAGATCGCGCGGCAGTTTCTCGCCGAGGCGGCGGTCCTCGGCATCGCAGGCGCGGCCGGGGGACTGCTGGCGGCGGATCTGGTGCTACGTGTGGTTCCTGCGATGGTACCCGGCGCCGGGCAAACGGAGCCGCTCCGTCTGGATGTTTCCGCCTTCGCGATCGCATTGCTGCTCGCCATGGCGGTGACGCTTCTGCTGGCCGCAGTCCCCACGTTGTGGGTGCGCGGCAAAGATCTCGCCGGCCTGATCAAAGCCGGGGGACGGCAGAGTTCGCGCGGATCCCGCGGCGCTGTTCGCGGTGTGCTGGTGGTCACGCAGATTGCTCTCAGCGTGGTTCTGTTGGCGAGCGCAGGACTGCTGCTGCGCAGTTTCTTCCGTCTGCTTGCCACCAGTCCCGGATTCGAAACCGCGCACGCTCTGCAGTTTGGAATCGGGCTGCCGGGGAAGCGCTATGACACCACCCTGAAAGAGATCGCTTTTCATCGCGAACTGACGCGCCGCCTCTCCGCCATTCCCGGCGTCGACAGCGCGGGCGGTGTCGCCCGTCTGCCGTTGCGCGGCGGTGCGGTGAGCGGCGGCGGATCGTTTCAACTCTGGGGCGCGAACATTCCGCTGCCGGTGCGGCCCAAAGCCTGGATCAACACCGCTACCCCTGGGTACTTTCGCGCGATGTCGATCCCGCTCCAGGAAGGGCGCGACTTCTCCTGGCAGGATGACCAACCCGGCTTCCATCGCGTGGCGATCGTGAACCAGGCGTTCGTCCGCGCCTTTTTGACGAAACGAACTCTCGGCACGTTGTTGGATGTGCACTGGGTCAGCGACTTGAACCCGGAGGGGGTCCCATGGGAGGTGGTGGGGGTGGTGGGCGATACACGTCAGGCCGACCTCGATCGCGAACCCGTCCCGGAGATCTTTCTTCCCATCCCGCAAGTCGGCATGGATGGCGGGGGCTACATCATTCGCGCGAATCACGACGATCCATCGTTGGCGCAGGCGGTTGCCCAAACAGTCGCCGGACTCGATCCGCGCATCCAACGCGTGAGGGTTCGGCCGCTCGAACTGGTGGATCGCGTGTTGGAGCGGCGTACGGCGGCACTTCGCCTGATTGGCGCATTTGGCGGGCTGGCGCTGTTGTTGACGGCGGTAGGAGTGTACGGGATTGTGGCGTTTCGTGTCTCCGAGCGATCGAGAGAGCTCGCAATCCGGATCGCGTTAGGTGCTACCGGGCAGGAGATTCAGAATCTCGTGATTGGGCATGGAGTCCGCCTGGCGGCGATGGGGACGGCTGCAGGCTTATTCCTGTTTGCTCTCGCGACTCCACTCTGGAAAGCGCAACTTTATCAGGTGAATGCGTCGGATCCTGTGACGATGGGCGCAGTCGCGGCCGTGGTTCTGGCAGTTGCGATCGGCGCATCGTTAGGTCCTTCCCGGCGCGCCTCGCGTGCGGCCCCCGCAGATTTGCTGCGCGAAGGCTGAATTGCTACTGGCGCGATTATGAAACAATCCGCGCTATGGTGTCCCAGAATTCGGGGAAAGAGACGGACGCCGCTTCTGCGCCTTCGATCACGGACTCCCCGTCTGCCGCCAGCGCCGCTACGGCGAAGGCCATAGCGATACGATGGTCGCCGAAGGAATCGAATTGCGCGGCGCGAAATTTTTGGCAGCCAGGGACAATCAGGCCATCCGGCAGTTCCTCAGCCTCCACTCCCATGCGGCGAAGATTGTCGACAATCGTCTGAATGCGATCGGTCTCTTTGATCCTCAGTTCCGATGCGTCGCGCACGATGATGCCATCACGCGTCGCGGCCCCGAGCACGGCCAGCACGGGAATCTCGTCGATCAGCGCTGCAGTCAGGCCGCCGTCGATCGTTCCGCCGCGGAGAGGGCTGTGCTCCACCAGAATCTCGCCGACCAGTTCGCCGTTAATCGTCTCCAGATTCGGAATGCGCAGCCTCGCCCCCATACCCGCCAGAAAATCCAGCAGTGCCGAGCGCGTTGGATTCAGGCCAACAGCGCCGATCGAAAGGCGAGATCCGGGCACCAAAAGCGCGGCCACCAGAAAAAATGCTGCCGAGGAGATATCGGACGGCACCACGACTTCCCGGCCCGTCAGAACGGGGCGGCCCGTGACGGTGATCTTGCGGCCTGCAGAATTGCCGGGGATACCGGCACTCGCCAGATCGGCGCCGAACTCGCGGAGTGCAATTTCCGTGTGATCGCGGGACCGCACTTTTTCGGTGACCGAAGTTTCGCCATCGGCGAAGAGGCCCGCAAATAGGACGCAGGTCTTCACCTGCGCACTGGGAACCGGCAATTCGTAATCGATGGGCCGCAGCGAGCCACCCTGAATTTCAATCGGCGGAAATTTGGCGTCGCGCGCTGTAAGCGTCGCGCCCATCTGGCCGAGCGGCGTCATGATCCGTTGCATGGGACGGCGCGATAACGATTCGTCGCCGACGATGCGCGACCGAAACGGCTGTCCCGCCAGGATGCCGGATAACATCCGGATGGTCGATCCGGAATTGCCGGCGTCGAGATCGCCTGCCGGCGCGCGCAGACCCTCGGGTCCCTTGCCGTGAATCACAAATTCGGTTCCTTGCCCTTCAACTTCAAGACCGAGCGCGCGCACGCATCCCAGGGTGGAATGACAGTCGGCGCCGGTAGAGTAGTTGTGAATACGAGTGGGTCCCTCTGCGATCGAAGCGATCATAGCGTACCGGTGCGAGATGGATTTGTCACCGGGCAAGGAGACGGATCCGGAGATCGAGGAAGCAGGCGAGATGCTTTTTTGCATGTGGTGGAACTTCCATTTTAGCCGCAGAGCCGCACCGGCGACTTGTGGGACGATAAGACGATGAATCGCCACGGCCCGATCGCTGGCCTCTTTTGCATGCTGTTGACCAGTGCCGCACCGGCTGTCGCGGAAGATCTATCGAAGTACTTCGCGGGGTTGCACGGGACTTTCGTGCTTTACGACGCGCAGCGCCACTCTTACATCCGCCACAATGCCGCCCGCGCAGCGGAACGGTTTCATCCCTGTTCCACCTACAAGATTCCAAACTCGCTGATCGCGGTGGAGACGGGCGTCGCGACGGACGCCAATTTCCTGATTCCCTACGATGCCAGACGCGACCCGCAGCAGCCCGGCTGGCTTCTGGATTGGCCGCGCGACCACACGCTGCGCTCGGCTTTCAAATACTCGGTGGTCTGGTATTACCAGGAAATTGCCCGGCGTACCGGCAGGGATCGGATGGAACGGTATGTCCGGCAATTTCAGTACGGGAACCAGGACATTTCGGGCGCAATCGACCAGTTCTGGCTTACTGGGCCGCTGCGAATTTCGGCCGATGAGCAGGTGGCCTTTTTGCAGCGCCTCTACGAAGGCAAACTTGGCCTTGCGCCACGCACCACTGATATCGTCAAGGACATCATGGTGGCCGACCAGGGACCAGGATGGAAACTCAGCGCGAAGACTGGCGCCTGCGGCACCGATGACGTGCCGGTGGTCTGGTACGTGGGTTTCGTGGAGAAGAATGGCGGCTTGTACTATTTCGCGCTCAATCTGGGTGGCTCGCCGATCAGCCAACTCGCTCCTCTGAGGATTACCAAAACGCGCGAGATCCTGAATGGTTTGGGAATCATCCCGGCTCCGGAATCGCGGTGAACCGGCTGGAATTGTGTGCCGTATCGAAGACGTACCGTAGTGGAGACCAGGCGGTCGAGGTGCTGCATGACATCTCGCTGACAGCTGCCGCCGGAACGGTCACAGCGCTCCTGGGGAGGAGCGGCTGTGGGAAAACTACGATGCTGAACCTGGCCGGAGCGATGGACTTCCCCAGCAGCGGCGAAGTGCGGATCGACGGGCGTAGCACCCAGTCTCTATCGGAAAGCGAGTTGACGGCGCTACGCCGGAAGCGCGTCGGGTTCGTTTTTCAGTTCTTCCAACTGCTTCCTACCTTGACCGTGCTGGAAAACATCGAATTACCTCTATTGCTGGCACATGCTCGCGGCTCGGCGGAAACGGCGCGCGATCGCCTGCGGTGGGTGGGGCTGGAAGAGAAGGCGGCGAGCTTTCCCTATCAATTATCGGGCGGACAGATGCAACGTGTAGCGATTGCGCGCGCGCTGGTACACTCGCCAGATCTGGTGATGGCAGACGAGCCCACGGGCAATCTCGATACGACCAGCGGCGACCAGGTTCTCAAGCTTCTGCGCGAGAGCGCCAATCGCTTCGGCGCCACCATCCTGATGGCGACGCATAGCGCGGAGGCAGCGGCCATTGCGGACGTGCGAGTCAATCTGCGGGATGGACGAATCGTCTCCGTCGAGCGGCCATGAAATTGTTCCGTTTGCTCATCCTGAGGCCATTGCTCAGCGATCTGCTGCGGACTGCACTTACCGTGCTGGCAGTCGCGCTGGGCATCGCGGTGGTGGTGGCAATCGACTTGGCAGGCGACGCGGCGACGGGATCGTTTCGATCTTCACTCGAGACACTGTCTGGAAAGGCGGATCTCGAGATCACCGCGAACGGCGGCGTGGATGAGCGTTGGATCGGACAACTGGCGGCGCTGCCATTCCGCGCGCAATTTCGTCCGGTGATCGAGACGCAGGCGGTGATCGAAGGCGCCGGCGCGGTGCCCGTTTATGGGCTGGATCTGATCGGCGGGGATGTGTTTGGTGGGCAGAATTCGGCGGCCACGGAACAATCCGGAGGACTTCCCTTTGCGGCGGTGTCGCGCGGACTTGCGGATCTGCTGCGGGTTCGAACCGGCGAAGAGATCGGATTGTCGATCGATGGCCGCACGCGGCGCTTTCACATCGCACAGGTGATTGGGCAGGACCGCACGGAGTTCCTCGTGATCGATATTGCGGACGCACAACAGGCGCTGGGCCGCTATGGGAAGGTGGATCGCATCGAGACGGCCGTTTCGCCTGGAGAAGACCCCGGAGCGGTCGAAAGAGCCGTGCGCGCGGTGCTGCCGTCCGCGTACCTGATCGGTAAGCCTGGCGCGCGCAGCGACGAGAACCAGCGCATGCTGCGCGCGTTTCGGTGGAATCTGCGGGCGCTGAGCTACATCTCGCTCGTGGTGGGAGCGTTCCTGATCTACAACACGATCTCGGTGAGTGTCGTGCGGCGCCGCTCCGCCATCGGCATTCTGCGGGCAGTGGGCGCGAGCCGGTTCACGGTTCTTATGCTCTTTCTGGGGGAGGCCCTCCTTTTAGGAGTGGTCGGCGCGGCGTTGGGGATCGCCCTGGGCAGGTTATTGGCAGGTGGAACCGTCCAATTGATCGCGGGCACTGTGAATGCGCTTTACACCACTAGTCGTCCCGCGCCGGTCGAGTTGACGTGGAGCGGGGCCTGGATTGCGCTGGCCACGGGCACGTTCGTGGCGTTCCTTTCCGCATGGGCGCCCGCGCGCGAGGCGATGCGGGTGCCGTCCACTGAGGCAATGAGCCGAGGGGCACATGAACATCGCGCCCGTCTGCGATGGCGCCGCGGACTCGCGGGCTCGGCACTCTTAGGGGGTCTTGCGGTAGGCGCTTCGCGAGCCGGACCAGTGGGCGGTTACCCGCTGTGGGGATACGCGGCGGCGATCCTTGCCATCGGCTCGGCAGCTTTGGCGGCGCCGGCGGTGGTGCTGGCGGTGAATCGCGCAACGCGGTTTGCGGTTCGCCGTCGCGTGGCCGGATTGCTGGCGTCGCGGAGTCTGACCGCGTCACTCTCGCGCACTTCAGTGGTAGTGGGAGCGCTGGCCACGGCGATCGCGATGATGGCGAGCGTGGGTATCATGGTGGGAAGTTTTCGCGAGACGGTGGCGCTCTGGCTCGATATCCAGCTTCGCGCCGACCTCTATGTGGGGCCCGCTGCACCAGCGGGCGCCGGTTCGTATCCGCCGATCGCCGACGAGGTGGTGCCGATCCTGCGTTCGATTCCCGGTGTTGCGGCGGTAGATGCCTTCTATGGCCTGGAGTTCCACTACCACGGCGAGCGAGCTACGCTCGGCGCGGGCGACATGCGGGTGGTGCGGCGCTACGGACGGCTACGTTTCCTTCCCGGCGAGGATCGCGACGCGATTCTGGAATCGCTGCCCGGAAATGATCGGGCCATTGTGAGTGAGCCCTTCGCGAATAAGCATGGCGTGCGCGCGGGAGACCTGCTGTCGCTCGCCATTGGCGATCAGGAGGTGACGTTGCAAGTTGCCGGAATCTACTTCGAATACTCCAGCAGCCAGGGATACGTGATTGTAGACCGCTCGACCCTGCTGCGATACCTGCCGCACCAGCCCGCGACTAACGCCGCGGTATACGCCGCGCCGGGCGCAGACGTGGAGGAGATCCAACGGCAAATGCGAATTCGGACCGCGGGGTATGGCGTTGCCGTCGTGCCCAACAGTTACTTGCGGCGGAACGCGATCGCGGTGTTTGACCGCACCTTCGCGATTACCTGGGCGCTGGAGGCGGTCGCAGTAGTGGTGGCGATGCTGGGGGCGGCCAATTCTCTGCTGGCTCTGGTGTTGGATCGGCGTCGGGAACTCGGCCTGCTGCGTTACCTGGGAGCATCGGCCGCACAGGTGCGCGGGATGATTCTGACCGAAGCCGCCTTCCTCGGATTATTAGCCGCGTTGCTGGGACTCGTCCTGGGCTTTGCGCTGTCGCTCCTGTTGATCTTCGTGGTCAACAAGCAGAGTTTTGGGTGGACCATTCAGTTCCATCCGCCGGGCGGATTGCTGGCAGGTGCACTGCTGCTGGTGTGGACCGTGACCGTCTTGGCGGGACTGTACCCGGCGCGGGTGGCATCGCGACTGAATCCAATCGAAGTGACGCAGGAGGAATAGCGAGTGCGTTACTTCGGCGCGATGAGCGAGACACGAAAGCGGCGCAGTTCCACGTGACTCTGGGTGGTTCGAAAGCCGAACCGGCCACGCGTGTACGGCGCTTCGTCGTGGAAATCGAAGATCAGCCTGCCGTCGCGGTAGTACTGAATTCGGTTGCCAAGCGCCACGAGTTGCACGGTCTGCCACCGGTTCGGCTCCAGCAGCACGTCATGGCTACGCAGATCGTGCTCCGGAAGTAGGGGGCGATCAGCCGCATCGCCGATGTAGCGGCGGAAGCGCGTGGTGGTATTCGAGTTCCCCCCTTGCCCCACATAGTAGGCGCGAAGCTGGTTATAGTCGCTGAATGCTCCGGAGCGATGGGTAGCGAAGAGGTCTGCGGGCGAGCGCGCGTCCCTTGCCATCCAGAAGGCATTCAGGTCGGAGACCCGGTCGTGAGGGCCGCCGGCTCGCACCATGCGTGCTTCGTATTGAATTTCAACTGGCGATTCCAGTTCGGGACGGAACCAGAGCGTGCAGCCCGCCGGAACGTCGATGGCCAGAACGCCGTGGTGGGCTTCGATTTTACCGGGCTGTTCCAGTTCGGCGGTCCAATTCGAGAGACCGGCTCGGAAGTCGTCAGAGAAGAGAGTGCGCACGCGAGTGAAGGGCAGGTCCGGCGCCGCGCCGTTGAGGGACATGAGCAACAGACCAGCCGCGATGGCTGAGCGGCGGATCATCAGCGATGGACCGCGATCACGCGCGGGATGCCGGCGAGGTCAGGCTCGATGCGGCCGCCACGCCAGTCGCGCACCAGGTTGGCGACGTGCTCGTGGGTGCCGAATCCCAGTTCCATCATGAGCCACCCTTCGGGACGAAGTACTCGCGGCGCGTCCGCTACGATGCGATCGTAAAACTCGAATCCGCGTTCGCCGCCGAAGAGCGCAACGTGCGGCTCATAATCCCGCACCTCGCGCTGCAGCCCTTGTTTGTGCACCAACGGCACGTAAGGCGGGTTGGCGACGATCAGGTCGATACTGGCAGGCGCGATCGCCTCCATCAGATCGCAAGCGATGAATCCGACTCGTGCGCCGAGCCGCTGGCTGTTCTGCGCGGCGACTACGACTGCGGCCGGGGAGATGTCCGTAGCCCAGGCGGCAGCACCGGTCTCGAGTTGCAGGGTCACGGCCAGCGCTCCCGATCCCGTGCCGATATCAAGGATGCGCGCGGCGTCGCGGGCCAATCGCAGGGCGGTCTCCACGACGTGCTCGGTTTCAGGCCGCGGGATGAGGACGTCGGGCGTCACGCGGAACTCCCGTCCGTAAAATTCCTGCCGGCCCGTAATGTATTGAGTGGGCTTGCCCTTGAGCCGCTCGTGCAGATACCGGCCGTAATGCAGCCATTCGATCTCGCTCAGTTCCTGCTCGGGATGCGCGTAGAAGTAGACGCGCTCGCAGCGCATGGCGTGCGCCAGCAGCACTTCCGCAGTCAATCTGGGAACGGCAATGGCCTCGTCCTCCAGAAGACGAGTTCCCTGGAGCAGAGCCGTTGCCACGGTCATCAAAGGATCCTAGTCGGCTGCTGCGCCCTGGCCGCCCTGATCGCCCTCCAGCTTGCGCGTGCGGTAATAGGTGATGAGCGCGTCGATGATCTGGTCCATCTTGCCATCCATCACGAAATCGAGCTGATGGAGGGTGAGTCCGATGCGGTGGTCGGTGACGCGGTTCTGCGGGAAGTTGTAGGTGCGGATCTTCTCGCTGCGGTCGCCGGTGCCTACCATGCTGCGGCGTTCAGCGCCGAGCGCGGCCTGCTGCTTCTCGAGTTCGATTTCGTAGAGACGGGAGCGCAGCACGCGCTCCGCCTTGGCACGATTCTTGATCTGCGACTTCTCATCCTGGCAGGAGACCACCAGCCCAGTGGGAAGGTGAGTGATGCGAACCGCCGAGTAGGTGGTGTTTACCGACTGCCCGCCTGGACCCGAGGAACAGAACGTATCGATGCGAATGTCCTTGGCCTCGAGCTTGATTTCGACGTCGTCCGCTTCGGGCAGCACCGCCACCGTGATGGCGGAAGTGTGCACGCGTCCCTGTTGTTCGGTGACCGGCACCCGCTGCACGCGATGCACGCCGCTTTCGTAGCGCAGCTTGCTGTAAACCTTGTTGCCGCTCACCAGGGCGATGACTTCCTTCAGGCCGCCCACAGAGGACTCGCTGCTGGACGTGACTTCGATCTTCCAGTTCTGCGTCTCCGCATAGCGCGAGTACATGCGGAAAATCTCGTCCGCGAACAGCGTGGCTTCGTCGCCGCCGGTACCGGCACGGATTTCGAGCACAACGTTCTTCTCGTCGAGCGGATCGCGCGGCAGCATGAGGATCTTCAATTCTTCCTCAATCTGGGCGAGCTTCGGCTCCAGGTTTGTGACCTCTTCCTGAGCCATTTCGCGAAGCTCGGGATCCTGATCCTGCAGCATCGGGCGGGCCTGCGAGAGGCTGCTGTTTACCTGCTTCCACTCGCGAAAACGGGCTATGATTTCGGACAGCTCGCTGTGAGCCTTGGTGATTTTGCGGTATTGGTCGGCGTCCGCAATTATGGCGGGATCGGCCATCTGCCGGTTCAGCTCTTCAAAACGCTTCTCGAGCTGCTCGAGCTTCGATACAAATTGCATATAGGATCACGCGATGACTAATTGGCCGCCCTGGGACTCTTCGAGAGACATGGCACCTTCCAGGGCACGGATGGCGACGGCGGCCTGCTCGTCCGATGGCGGCTTGGTGGTGATGCGCTGCATCCAGAGGCCAGGGGCCGCGAGGGTGGCCAGGAACGAACCGCGGCGCTTGGCTGCGAAACGGATCAGTTCGTAAGAGAGGCCGGCGATCACCGGGATGAGCAGGATGCGCGCGATGAATTTGGCCGCAAACCCGTCAAAGGGAAGCAGGGCATAAGCGGGAATACAGAGGAAGAACACGACGAACAGAAAACTGGTTCCGCAACGGGGATGGAAGGTGGTGAACTTCTGCGCGTTGTCGACATTGACCGGCTGTCCGGACTCGAAGTTGAAAACTACCTTGTGTTCAGCTCCGTGATACTCAAACACGCGGCGAATGTCCTTCATGCGCGAGAGCACTGCCAACAGTGTCAGCAGGATGGCGAGCCGGATGACCCCGTCCACCACATTGAAGGCGAAGTGGTTGCCGAGAATCGGATAGATTGCCTTCAGTTTGGTAGCCAAAAAAAGCGGAACGAACTTATAAGCGAAGATGTAAAACAGAAACGAGAACAGCACCGGAGCAGCCACCGCCCACGCCGGAACTTCCTTGGGCTTCTCCTGATTCTTGTTGAACGACGGATCGTCGAGGGCCACATTCTCCGCCGAGAACTTCAGTGCCCGGCCGCCCAGCTTCAATGCCTGGTACAAAGTGCCCAAGCCGCGGAAGATCGGGTACTTGAAAATCTTGTACTGCTCCGACATGCGGGGCAGAGGCATTTCCTGGGTAATGATTTCGCCGCTTTTGCGGCGCACCGCGACGCAGTAGCTGTGGGGAGCGCGCATCATGACACCTTCCATGACGGCCTGCCCACCGACCAGAGTCTCCTCACCACTTTCGAGGATCGGCAACATCTGCATGTGAGTAAAAAGACGGAAAAAAGTGCGTAGGGACACAATACCTCTCAGTGCGTACACATCCATTATAGCGGGCCTTCTGGGGGTCCGGTTTGGGGATTGGTGCGGAAACCCGGTAAACGCCGCTTAGAATGGGGGTTGCGGGATTTTCTACTTCGGGTTGTCGTGGCGATTGTAACGATGACCGTGGTTCTCACCGAACTATTCAGCCCGTTCCATCTAATACGGCGAGGACCACTGATCGCGGCCTGGGGGCTGATCGGTGCCACCGCCGCCTGGTACGGGTACCGGTACCTGCCCACTTGGAAGGGCCCTGCTTTTCGGCCATTTGAAAGTACAATCAGCGCCGTCGTCCTGTCTATTGTGATGCTGGTGGGAGCGGCTGCGACGCTATGGCATACCATATGCCGCGGGTGGTCTATTGGGCGCAGTCGGGCAGCGTGGCATTCTTTCCGACCGCGTATTTCAATCAAATCTCATTGCAACCGGTCGCCGAGTACATGATGCTGCACACTTACGTGCTCACGGGCGGCGACCATCTGGTGAACCTGGTAGCGTTCCTGGGATTCGTCGGAAGCATCATGACGGTATCGGCGACTGCCGGACGGATGGGCCTTGGGACCAAAGCGCAGGCATTCGCCGCTCTGTTCTGTGCGACGCTGCCGAATTTCATTTTGCAGGCGTCAGGAGCCAAGAACGATTCAGTACTGACCTTCTGGATCCTGGCGGCGGTTTACTTCGCGCTGCGTCGCGACGCGCTGTTTCTGGCGTTGTCTCTGGGGTTGGCGCTCGGCACGAAGGCGACTGCTTACCTGTTCGCACCGCCCCTGGTGATCGCGGCGTTACTCGTGGGTGACGCGATGCCGCCCGGGTGGTGGCGAAAATTGCCTGCCTTTCTACTAGGCGGCGTGCTGCTGGTGAACGGACCCCAATATTTGCGCAATCTGCAGCTGAGCGGGATACCCTTGGGGCCGGACTCGGCTCAAGGCGACGGCTTCTTTCGATGGCGAAACGATCATCCAGGCGTGGGGCCAACGGTTTCGAATGCTTTGCGGAACCTGTCCGAACAGCTTGGAGGCCGCAACCCAGCTTGGAATCAGGCGGTGTTCCGAACCATCCTGGGGATCCATCGATCGTTGGGGCTGAATCCGGACGATCCTGAAACGACATGGCCCTTTGCACGGTTTGAACCACCGCTGAATGCCAATCATGAGGCCAATGCCAACAATCGCTGGCACTTGTTGCTTCTCGTGGTAGCCGCGGCGGTCGCGCTGGCAAGGCGCCGATGGGAGTGGGCGCTGTACGTCGCCGCTCTGGCGTTAGGATTTCTGGGGTTCTGCTTCTATTTGAAGTGGCAGCCGTATCTATCGCGGCTGGAGTTGCCGTTATTCGCGGCGGGCGCGCCTCTGGCGGCAACTCTTCTGGATTGGGGCGGTGAATGGTCTCGGGTGTGGCGGATGAGCGGGACGGTTCTCTCCGTGCTGCTGTGTTGCTTCCTTGCCGATACGGCGCGGAGGCCGGCACTCGAGAACTGGACGCGTCCGCTGAAGGGTCCGCGAAGTCTGCTCGTCACCGCTCGCGACGACAACTACTTCTCGGACATGGTGCTGTGGAACAACCAGGCGTCATATGTGGAAGCAGTGGACCGAGTCGCCCGCTCGGGGTGCCAGTTCGTCGGTATCGACATCGGGCAGAATCAGCTCGAATATCCGTTCCAGGCGCTCTTGCGGGAACGCGACCGCGCCGTTCGTTTCGTTCACATGGGCGTCGAGAACGCGTCTGCGCGCTATGCCCCGAAGGATCCGCCGCGTCCGTGCGCGGTGCTATGTCCGGACTGCGCGGGAATCGAGAAGAAGGTGGAGATGTACCAGTGGCTGGGGCCGCCGATCGTTATCGGGCACTTTCTTCTGTTTCTGAGCCGGTGATTCGTTCGCGGATCCACTGTCGAACCGAGCGTATCCACGCAATCGCGCTCATCTGGCCATTCCGCTCCAGAAAGAGCGTGGCCTGAGTGGCAGTCATCGGCGGCAGAACAGTACTCTGCTCAATGAGTGAGTAGCCGCGCTGATCGTTGAGCGCGTAAAAATGGACCCTCTGACCGTCGTATCGCCAGATCTCAGAAACGCCGACGGCTGCGTAGAGCGGGAAATGGACGAGGGAGGAACTGGTGATGTCCACCTCGATAATCAATTCCGGCGGCGGATCGGCCGCGAGATCGGTCCTAGGTTTACCACGGACTGCGCTGGCGTGCCGGAAGTAGAAACTGGAATCGGGTTCGAATCCCTTCTTCAGATCTTCGCGCTTACAGGTCGAACTGCCGGTATCCACGAAGTCCCGCTCGGTTTCCTCGGCGGTAATCTGGGCCAAATACGCAAGGGTGCGGTTTGGCGTTTCGTGGCCGGCGTAGACCACCATGATTTCAAGATTCCCTTCGTTGTAGAAGAAGCGCGTGCCAGTCGAGTTGACGTTCTCCGACAAGAGGCGCTCATACGTCTCCCAACTGATGTTGTGGAGCACCACCCTCTCTTCGGCGGGAGCGGCTGTAGCGACCATAAGTAATCGCCCCATTCTCTCATGTGCTACAAGGTATGGATGACCATCTTCCTCCGCATCGCACTCGCCGGCGCGTTGGCAGCGACCCTGTTCGCACAGGCTCCGGGCCGCCAGAAACGCACCGTGAGCGATGCGGAAGTCATGCGCGTCCACCAGTCCGCGATCCTCATCGACACACATAACGATGTCACCAGTTCCACGGTCGCCGGCATGGACATTGGCAAGGCGAATCCCGAACATATGACCGACATTCCTCGCATGAAGAAGGGCGGGATGGGCGCGCAATTCTTCGCTGTGTATGTGTCGGCGACCTACGTGGAAGGCAACCACTCGGCCAACCGCACGCTGCAGATGATCGATACCGTGCGCCACGACATCATCGAAAAGTACCCGAACGAATTCCTGTTTGCCACCACCGCCGAAGACATCCGGCGGGCGCACCAGCAGCACAAGATCGCGGCCCTGATGGGGATTGAAGGCGGGCACGCGATAGAGGACAGCCTGCGACTGCTCCGCGACTACTACGATCTTGGCGTCCGTTATATGACACTCACCCACGGCAACAGCAATCACTGGGCGGACTCCTCAGGCGACCCCAACAAGCCTAATAACGGGCTTAGCGCGTTCGGCAAAGAGGTCGTGCACGAGATGAATCGCCTGGGCATGATCGTCGACATCTCGCACGTGGCGGATAAGACATTTTGGGACGCGATCGAGACCAGCAAGGCGCCCATCTTCGCGTCGCACTCCTCGTGCCGCGCAATTTCGCCGGTTCCGCGGAACATGACTGACGAGATGATTAAGGCGCTTGCCAAAAAGGGCGGCGTGGTGCAGATCAACTTCTCCTGCGACTTCCTGAATCCGGAGGTGGCGAAGGCTAACGAGGCGACTGCCGAGAAGCGGCGGGCCTTACGCGATCAATTGGCCAAGAAGTACGACAGCGATCCCAACGGCCTGCAGCGAGCCATGCAGGAGGCGCGCACGGCGGTGGGCGGCAGCGAGAGCCGCGCCACCCTGGCCGATGTCGTGAAGCATATCAATCACGTGGTGGAGATCGCTGGTGTGGAGGCGGTCGGACTGGGCAGCGATTTCGACGGGATTGGATGCGCGCCCGAAGGTCTCGACAGCGTGGATAAGTGGCCCAATCTCACGCGCGCCCTGCTTGAACAGGGCTACACGGCAGAGGAGATCCGCAAGATTTACGGTGAGAATACGCTGCGTCTGATGTCGGAAGTGGAACGCGTAGCGAAATCGCTGCGTTAGATGTTCGCTATATCCCTCGCGGAAGAAGGTCGGAGACGCTTGGTGAGGTGAGGTGAGTGTGAGTTTGACGCGCGCGGCTCGCAATCTTGGCTCGCTACGATCCGCGCGTGAGCAAGCCATCCTGGCGATACGTCGGCGGACTTTCGAAACCGCAGACTCAGCGAAACCACGACCGGTAGCGTATCTACACAGCGTTCCGCTTCAACTGCCCGCACGCAGCGTAAATATCGAGGCCGCGGGGCTTGCGAACAAAGCAGGGCATTGACCGGCGTACGATCTCGTGAAAGCTGGCGACCCGCGCCGGATCGGGAGTCTCATATGGGATCCCTGGCCCCGGATTCAGCGCAATCAGATTCACCTTGCAATTCAGATGGGCCAGCAGTCTCACCACGCGCCGCGCGTCGGCATCGGTGTCGTTGACGCCGCGCAACAGCACGTACTCGAAAGTCAGCTTTTCCCACGTACGTAGCGGGTATGCCTTGCATGCGGCCAGCAGATCTTTCAGATGGTACTTACGCGTGATGGGCATCAGTTCCTGCCGCATCTCTTCGGTGGAGGCATTCAAGGAGATCGCTAGTTTGGGGCGCACCGGCTCGCGGCCCAGTTGCTCCATCTTAGGGATGATGCCGGCGGTGGAAACGGTGACGCGACGGGGGGAGAGGCCGAAACCGGCGGGATCGAGCAGAATCCGCGTCGCTTTGACGACGTTGTCGAGGTTCAATAGCGGCTCGCCTTGCCCCATCATGACGATATTGAGGCGGCCACCGTCGCGGCGCAGTTGATTCTCACGCGCGACCAACAGCACCTGGCCGACGATCTCGCCTGCGGACAGGCTTCGCTCCAGCCCCATGAGCGCCGTCATACAAAACTTGCAATCCACCGGACAACCCACCTGGCTCGAGATGCAGATGGTATCTCGGTCTCCCTCGGGCATGAGCACTGTCTCCACCGTGCGGCCGTCCTCGAGACGGAGCAGGTAGCGCCTGGTGCCATCGCCGGATTGGTAAAGGCGCTCGATTTCGGGCAGTCCCATGGCATGACGCTGCGCGAGCTCTTCGCGCATGCGAGAGGGGAGGGTCGAAATCTGTACCAGGTCGGCCGCTTCCCCCCGATAAATTGCATCGTAGAGTTGGCGTGCGCGATAGCTGGGTTGGTCCGGGCCTAGAGCCTCGCGAAGATCGGCGAGTTCCATGCCCACAAGCGGTAGGGACATCCTCAATCCTAGGTTACCAGACCCGCTCTGACTCCTCGTGGGAGAATGTTTCCATTCGGTACGATGCTCAGTCTCACGCCCCGGTTCGTGCGCTATCTCTTGCTGCCCGTAACTTACCTGGTCTTTCTGACGGGCTTTCTGATTTCAGGCGCCATCTTCTACCGCAGCAGGCCGTTCGATGTGAAGGCGGCAATCCTCTCCGACCTGCAATCTCCCGACGACAACCCGCATGGTTACGGGGCCGCGGCTGCAGGCACAGCCATTTCCGCCATTCTGTTGACCCCGGCTGTTGCCTGGTTCTACGGCCGACTGCGGCAGGGTCATCCCAAGCTGGCACTCGCAGGCGCCGCGATGTTCGCGATGGGTTTGGCCGCGGCCGTGGGGATCGGAATTCTCGCACCGTTCACTCATGGCTACACGCCACTACACATCGAACTGGCGTCGGCGGCATTCATTGGGATCTCGGCGGGCACCTGGATTCACCTTCTCGCCGCGCGGGCCGCGCGAGGAATCCTCATTTTTCAGCTGGGGGCACTGATCGTTTTGGTGTTCCTGTGCTATGGTCCAGTGGAGTTCGATAACAGCCGGCTCTTCACCAGTCTGGCATTTTGGGAGTGGGTACTGTGCGCGAACTGCGGGCTCGCCTTGTGGACATTGACCGGCGCTTGCGCCCCAAGACTGGACTAGTCGAATTATTTCGACGAATCGTGATCGATTCGCCTGATCTTTTCCGCCCGTTCAGATGGTAGAGGAGTGATCGGACATGGCAAATTTCCAACAACTGGGTAGGGACATCTCGGGACAACGGGTGAACGTGTCTAAATTGACGCCTTTGACCGTTGAGTTATACGGCCCGCTGAACACTTATGCGTCGCCATCGCAGGAGTTGGAGGTGGTCGCCACACCTGCCTCGAATGTCAAGATCGAGCGGTCGCTTCTGCCGATTGCCAACAGCGTCCGCAAGTGGCAGATTACCGGGCGGGCTTCGGGACCCGTCCGAATCGAGGCGAAGGCGTGGGGCAAAACGGAGACTTGGTCCTGGTTCGAGCTGAATGTCGAACCCGGATTCTACAAATTCTTGACAGCGGAGAAGAAGAAATTCATCGAGGATCTCGCCAGGGAGGGCAGAGCAAAGGCCAAGGAATATGGCTACCCCCTTTCGGCGATGCTCGCCTGCGCCTGCTCCGAATCGGGATATGGGACCAGTGATATCTATCTCAAGACGAATTGCCCGTTCAATCTGCAGCGTCCCGCCGCATGGACCTATCCGAAATGCGAGCTTTTGGCCGCCGACACCAAAGGCAAGTTCGGCTCGGATGACGCGCAACCGGCGACGTTCTGCGTCGCCAAGAGCCTTAGCGATGCCGCGCGGTTGTGGTGCGAGTGGATCGCGTACTACCCGGGGCCGGACGGCAGACAGACCCTAAACGGCGGCAATTCCGGCCTGATGGGGTTCCGAGGCAATCCCAGGGCCTTCGCCACCAATCTGTATCGGGTGGCATTCGCAGACTCCCAGAGTTCGGAAACGGCGAAGTACGGCGACCGCTGGGATCAATGCGAGTTGTCCCGGTTCGATTGAGCGGAACTTTCCCACGCTCGCGGGTGTCTACCTGAGCGAACGTATGCGGGCGAGGCTTTTCATCCAGGCACTCTCGCTGGCGTTGCCAGGTTTGCTGCTCGCACACAGCGAGCAACCTCTAAAGGTCGATGAACTTGCGCAGGAACGACGAGTGGTTCACGCCCCTGCTCCTGTCTATCCGAAACTGGCAATCCAGGCTCGCATTCAAGGCACCGTCCGGCTTGCGGTGTTGATAGGCAAGGACGGGGCAGTGGAACGGATCCGGCTGATCAGCGGGCATCCGTTTCTGGTGGGCGCTGCGATGGACGCGGTGAAGCAGTGGGAGTATGAACCCATCGTATGGTTTGGACGGCCGATGAAGGTCGCCACCACGGTCAGCTTGCGGTTCAGTCTATCCTCGGATGACCGCCCGCTGCGCGGCGAAACGCTTGTGGCTTCTGCGTCATCGGACACGGCCGGTAAGCCCGGCGGCGAAAAGGCGGTCGTCTACGCGGCGGCGGTGTGGAACTAACCCCGGGGGAAAAATCGGCGTGTGGGGGACGGTGCAAAGGTACTCGGGGACCGCCCACGGATCGTCTTCGGACGTCATCCAATGGATTGGGTCGAATCTGGTCAGATTAACCGGCCGAGAGTAACCACGCAAGGTCTTTTCCTTTCTGGTGTTGTAATAATGCTCCAGGTAGGACATCACTAGTTCGCGGAGCGTCCGATACACCGGTTCCCGGTAACGTAATCCTGCATAATTCGACTTGGCGGCGGCCCCCCAGTGGCCGCGAACGCGGAAGATCGCCAGCACATGATCGTCGTCTCGGACCGCTTCGAGGTCCAGGAGCAGAGGTGGAAAGCCCAACTGCCGCAGTGCGGCGGCGGCGAACAAGGCGCCCTCCATGCAGTGCGCCTTGCGGTCCCTGAGAACCCGGCGAGGCGAACGGCAGGTGCGCCCGTGATCGTAGGTCAATTCGTCCAGAAATCGCTGGATTTTCTCGGGCGTCCGAAGGCGGCGGAACACCGCGCGCTCTGCGGCGGTAAATGCATCGGGGGGCATTTTGCTCAAGATTAGCGTAAATTGTGCGGGCAGATCACAACTTTCGCGATCTGCCCTTTGAGCATCAGTGCCCAGGGTGCTCAGGAAGCTATTTCCGGAGCGCGATGGCTTTGTGGATAAATCCCCACACCTCCTTGTCCATGAAGGCCTGGGTCTGTTGCTGGGCGCTTGCCGGCCAGTTGGACTGGTCTGCGTAGAGTTTCTTCAGTCCCTGCGTAACGGCCGGATCTCCACCGGTGAATCCTTCCACAAGTTTGAGCCAGCGATTCGCCAGTCCCTGGACGCGCTCGCTGGCCGGATCCTCGTGAAGCGCCGCCCGTACTTCAGCGATCAATTCCATCCATTGACGGGAGCACTCCGCCTGCTGGTCTGGAGTCCACTCCGCCCCTCGCGCGGCGATTTTCGCCTGGGCATCATCGTCGTAATACTTCATCATCCAATCTGAGTTGTTTTGCATCTCGATCACCTCAATAATCTTCTTCAGAACCGCAGCGTCAGTCTGGTGGCCGGGCCGCACAGACGATTCCGCTTCTCGAATCACCTCTATGGCACGGTCCAGGAGGCAGCGCTTCTGCTCGAGGACGCTACGCTGCAGGCGAAGCGCCTCCGGCAGGGCAAGCGCCTCCCGGTCCAACAGCAACTGGATCTGCTTCAAAGGAAGACCGAGGAATCGCAGCGCGACGATCTGCTCCAGGCGCTCCAGATCGGCAATGCCGTACACCCGGTACCCGGCGCTGGTGCGGCGGGGCCGGAGTAGACGGATGTGGTCGTAGTGATGCAGAGTGCGGACTGTAACTCCGGCGAGCTCCGCAAACTCCTGGATTCGATACGTCTTTTCAGAGCTGCCGTTCTTCACGGTTTCCTTCCTGGACCATCTTCGGGCCTCACGTTACGTCAGGGTCAAGCACGATTTTGAGGCCTGGGCCAGGGGCCAGGGGCCAGGGGCCAGAGTTGCGGGTTTCGGTGTGCCAGTCGCGGTGGGGCCTTTTTATAGTTCCACACGAATTCCGCGGCCCGCCTGCTGCGCGCGCCGCCACGCGAGGTCAGCGGCCACCAAGTCTTCGATTGCCTGCCCCAGGGACTTGAACAAAGTGACTTCCGTGGCGCTCGAGCGGCCAGGTTTGGTGCCCGCCACGATCTCTCCCAGTTCCGCGCGAACATGATCCGCCGAGAATAAGCCATTTCGGATCGGGATGACGATATCCCCGGATTCCTGCAGCGCCGCCGCTTTGGAGTCGACTACCAGATGGGAACGCGCGACCAGCTTGGGGTCGATCTCCTGCTGCGTCGGACGGCAGGCGCCCATGGCGATGATGTGAGTTCCATCCGCAACCCACGAATTATCGATCGCAGGAGTGATGGCATTGGTCGCGAGCACCACGACGTCGGCGCCGAGAACCGCGTCGGCCGCCGACTGCACCGCACGGACTGGCCGGTGAGAGTTCTCCACGAACTGCCGAACGTGCTCCCGGGTCGGACTCCAGACACGAATCTCGGCGAACTCGCACACCAGCGGCAGCACTTCCAGATGACTGCGCGCCTGAACGCCAGTGCCGAGGATTGCCAGAATCCGAGCGTCCGGGCGCGCCAAATGGCGAACTGAGACGGCGGAGGCGGCGGCAGTTCGCACTTCAGTAATGTAGCGGCCATCCATCACCGCGGCCAATTCTCCGGTCTCGGGGTCGAAGAGCGAAATAGCGGCAAGATGCGTCGGCAGCCCTTTGGCAAAATTCGCCGGTACGACGCTGACGAGCTTCGCGCCAAGAATGGCGTGCTCCCGATCGAACGCGGGCATCAGGGCGAAGAAGGTTCGATCTGCCATTTCCAGCGCCGTCCGCACTGGCTGCACAACGCGACCCGCCGAGAGCGCGGCGAGGGCGGACTCCATGGCATCGATCAGTTCGGCAGGAGACAGGACGGCTCGGACGTCGGATTCGGAAAGCCAGAGGGGCATGGTGGGCTTGCTCGCCCTATTCTACTAAGTCCGTGATTTCAAAAGCCCGCCGGCCTATCGCCAGACAGCTTGCTAACGCGCGGCTCGCGACGAGCCAGCACCGCAAAGGTGGTTCGTGCCTGAATAACGGGCGTGATGCTTATTCGCTTCGCAGCGCGATCATGGGGTCCACTTTCGTAGCTTTCCGTGCTGGAACTACGCAGGCCACGGTAGCCACCAGCGCCAATACGGCGATCACGGAAATGAAGGTTCCGGCGTTGGTGGGATCTACGCTGAACAGGATCCGCCGCAACAGGTGGGCCACACCGAGGCCGGCGCCAAGACCCACCACACTCCCGCCGAGCACCAGGATCAGGCATTGCCGCAGTACCAGACCGAGAATGCTGGTGTGGCTCGCTCCCAGCGCCGCGCGAATCCCGATCTCACGCGTGCGCTGATTCACCGTATTCGCCACTACCCCGTAGAGTCCGATTGACGCCAATGCCAGACCTAACAGACCGAACAGACCGCTGAGTGCGCCACCCAGAATGATCGTCGAGAAGGGATAGCCCTGCTGTAAATGCTCCTCCATCGTCTTCACATTGAACACCGGCAAGTCGGGATCCAGAGTGCGAATCTCCTGCCGCAACGCGGCTACCAGATTCGCAGGAGTCCCAGAAGTGCGGACGTGCAGAATCGTCGGAGACCCGTAATTCTGCAGGAACGGGATGTACAGATAAGGTCGCGGCTGCTCCGCCAGAAACGCGTATTTTCCGGTCTTCACCACGCCGATCACCTGTAGCATCTCTCCGCTGACGAGACGGATTCTGCGGCCGAGCGCGTCTCTCGTGGGCCACAGACGCATCGCCAACGCCTCGTTGATCACCGCAACACGCGGCGCTGAGCCATCGTCGTGTTTATTGAACTCGCGTCCTTCCAATAGCGGAATTCCCATCACGGCGAAATAATCGACTCCTACCGTGTTACTCAAGACCGAAAGAGCGTCGGAAGGCTTCGTGGCCCCCTGTTCGTCGCTGAATACAGCTTCCCCGCCTTGCATGTCGAACGGAATATACCTCGCGAAACTCACACCTCGTACACCGGGCATGACCTCGACGTCGTCCGAGATCCGTTCAAGGAACTGCGTCGCGCGTGTGCGATCGTAATCGCGCTTCGATAAGTCGACAGACAGCAGTTGCAGGTGAGACCGATCGAAGCCCAGGTCCGACTCCTGCGCCTTCTGCGCGCCGCGAATAAAGAGCCCCGCCACAATCAATAGAAGCATCGAGACGCCCACCTGCGCACTTACCAGGAACGACGTCAATCGGCGCCGGGACCCGGTGGATCGTCCCGAGCCTTCCTTCAGCGTGTCGGACACACTGGCGCGTGAAATCTCCAGAGCCGGCATTAACCCGCAAAGAACGCCGCACAAGATGGCGATCGCGGTGGTGAAGAGGAGCACCTGCGCGTCGGGACTCCAGTCCATATGTACCGGGAAATCGACGCTCGACGGGCGCGAGTGGATCGCGCGGATGGCTCCATGGGCGACCAGAAATCCCGTCGCGCCGCCGAGCGTGCCCAAGATCAGGCTTTCAGAGAGCAGCAGGCGGACGATGCGAAAGCGATCGGCGCCCAAGGCGGTCCGCAGGGCAATCTCCCTAGCCCGGCGGGTTGCGCGTACCAACAGCAGATTAGCGACGTTGGCGCAGGCGATCAGAAGTACCAGCGCGACGCTCCCCATGCTGAAAGCGGCAATGGCCGGCACATTTTCGGACACTTGGGGCTCCGGCCGGGCATAGGGCTCGGGAATGGCGATCACGGCGACCCCCTTGTTGGTGTCGGGGAAGTGGCTCTGTAGTTGAGAAGCCAACAATCCGGTCGCAGCCCTCGCCCGCGAGATAGTGGTGCCCGGCGCGAGCCGGCCGATCACCCGCAAGTCGTGAGCGTCGCGCTTTTCGAGCCGTTCTAATACGCCCGCCGCGGCCAGGGGCGCTTCCAACGGAACGTAAATGTCGGGACGCATCGAGACCTGCGTGCCTTGAAATCCCTCGGGTGCGATCCCCAGCACTGTCACCAGACTTCCATCGAGACGGAGAGACTGGCCAATCACGGCAGGATTCCCGCCGAACTTCTCGCGCCAGCACGCGAAATCGAGCACCCCCACGAGTTGCCGCGCCTCGCCGGGCCGGAACGTCCGCCCTTGCGAAGCGCCGATCCCCAATACCTCGAAATAGTTGATGGAAACTGCGTCGACCCACAGCCGCTCGGTCTGATGGTCCCGCTTCCAATTCGCTGCCACGGGGAATTCGCGGCGCGCCAGCATGCCGGAGAATACGGTGAGCGCGCGGTAATCGCGGTAGTCGGGGAACGACAATCCGTGAGGGACCTCGGTGTGTTTGTCTCGAGTGGCGAGAACCACCAGTTGGCCGGGATCGTGAACCGGCAGAGGACGCAGCAGAAATGCGTGGATCACACTATAGATCGCGGTGTTGAACCCGATGCCGAGCCCCAGCGTCAGGATCACTACGGAGGTGAAGCCGGGGCTCCTGCTCAGCGACCGCAGGCTGTATTGCACGTCTTGCAAGAGAGATCGCACGATATTCTCCTATTCCGTCTTCGAGACTGGCGTTTTCTGACTCTGGCGTTCCAAAAGTTCGCGCAAAAGGCGTACACCGTCGATGACTTGCTGGCGCTCGGCAGGAGTCGCACGGCGCAGCGCATCGGCGAGGGGATGCCGCTCCAGCGAAGGCATGGTCTCGCGCACGTATTCCAGGACCACATCTGATGCGGCGATCTTGCTTACCCGGCGATCGGCCTGGTCGGCCTGCCGCTCCACGAGTCCCTGCTTCTCCAGGCGGTCGACAATCCCCGACACTGTGCTGTGAGCAAGACCCAACTCCCGGCTGAGATCTTTGAGGCTTTTGGCTCCTCCCGTGATGAGCACCTGCAAGGTGTTCTGTTGCGGGCCGGTCAGACCTCCGCGGGCGATGTCGGCTTCGAGCGGCTGGCGGAGGATCTGCCGGATGGCGCGGAGGTCCCGGTCCACCTCCCCGGCGATACTGGCAATTGGTCGCATGCGATGCGTCGTATACGATGTGTCGTATACGACATAACTATATGGCAGGAAGGCACGCCTGTCAACAAAATTCTCCTCTGGGGCGTGATTGAATCGCCGTCGGATTTGCGCCCATAAGATTGGCGGGCAGTTGTTCCCGCGATGGAGGCGATAGTTTAGTCATGAATCAATCCGTGGTTCAAGGTTTCTCAGCGTTCGACCCGCAGGCCGGCGTAGATCGCGCGGCCGGCGCCCGTCTTTGCTACTTCCCCACAGACTCCTCAACTCTGATCCTGCAACACAAAGATTGGATCAATCGATTCTTCCTGCCCAAGATCCGGCAGTATCCGAATGCCTGGATCGACGTGATCGGGAGTGCCAGCACGCGCGGCAACGCGGTGCACAATATGCAACTTGGGCAGCGCCGCGCCGAAGAAGTTCGCAACTACATCCGGATGCAGTATCCCGGATTGAATATCAACCGCGTATATTCCGAAGGAGCCACCGAACCGGCGAATACGTTCCGCTACGACGGATCGAACAACGACGGATTCTGGCGGGCGGTGTTGATTCGCTGGTATGGATTGCCCGATTTGCCGCCGACTCCGTACATTCCTCCCCCTCCTGATGACCCGAGCCTTCGTATTCTCGTGCGGAAGGCACCTCCCGGTTGCTGGTGCATCGTCGGTGTGAACACCTTCGGCATACCCCTGAAGGCAGGTGTAGCGGCGGGCAAAGTGGACATCACGCTGCTGAATGACAAGGGTGAAAAGTGGGTGCTGCACGGATACGGCGGAGGCCTCGGGGCGGGACCGAATATCGGGCCTGAGATCGCTGAGAAGGGCCTGAAGATCGTGCTGAAGTCCTTAAAGGAGATCGGCACACACGCGGGCGATCTGACCAACATAAGCGATAAGCTTTCCAAGATGAACATCACGGGGCCCAGCGATACCTCGGGGGGTGTCTTCCGGCGCTTCACGTGGAAAGCCGATTTGACAATCAAGGACATCACTGCGGCCGGTTTCTTCACTATCGCTAGCGGCGAGACGCATATCGTGGCAGCGGGCCTGGATGCCGGCGTGGTGTTCTTCGGAAACTTCGATGCACTCGATATGTTTAAAACACCATGGGGCTTCTTTGTTGGCCTCGGATTGGGCACGATGAAGGCGGCGTTGGGAGTGAGCGCGATCGTCTATAAGCTGACTTCCTACGAGCTCCAGAAGTAGAAACTAACCTTAGTTAACATCACCGACCCGCCATTGGCACATTGCCAGTATTGACTTTCCATAACTTCCCTCTAATACGTTCGGATCGTTGTTCAGAGCCCTAGGGTGCGAATGCAGGCACCCTAGGGTGCCATCCTAATTGAGCCATTTCCCGCTTGCACTTAAGGTAGTACAAAGGTCGCGGTGGTACTTCCCGCGGCCTCCGGTTATCAAGAGATGTTTCAGCCCAGGAAAGGACGAATTGCGGAAAACCACAGTCCTGATCGTCAGCTCACTCGCGCTCTCGCGAGTGATTGCGCATCTCTTTCGTGGGCGGTCAGATTACGAAGTAGTAGGCACATTGAGCGATTTCGGGAGCTTGGAGCAGCAGGCCGAACGGCTTCATCCCGAACTGATTGTGGCGAACATAAAGCCGCTGAGTACCCGGATTTGTCGGGCAGTCGCTTCCATCAAGCGGTCGAGTCCGATATCCAAGCTGATCCTGATCTGTCCAGTGGGAGATCTCGTTGCCGCGGCTCGCAAATGCGGCGCTGACGCCTGTCTACACGAAGAGAAGTTGGCTGGACATCTCTTGCGTACAGCCCATACGTTAACCGAGCGGCGGAGGCTCATGGCCGCCGGAAATTAAGATTTCCGGTGCTGTAACTCGGCTCTCAGGATTCGACAAAACAACGGTTTAGACCCAAAGGAGAACCTCGTTGAAAAAGCAATTGTTACTAACCGCCTTATTTGCGGGGACATATATATTATTCGGCTCACTGGAGACGGGATTCGCGCAGTTGTCTGTCGGAGGATTGGAGGTTCCGCCCAACTACAATACCTTCGTTCCGCCTTCTGTGGGCGGCACCTACGTGGACCCGGTATTCGGCTCCACCATCAAGCGCATCTCGAACGCCTTGTCCACGCCTAACGCCGACGTCGGCGGACTCCTGACGTGGATTGAGAACGAATACGCCACCATGAGCCCGTTCAACAGCGACAACTCCAGAATCATTTTGGTCCACCAGAGCTACTTCGGCCTTTATGATGGGTCGGGCACTTATCTTCACGATCTGCCGCTCGAGATCGGGGCCTCGAGCGAGCCGCGATGGTCGCGAAAAGACGATCACACCCTTTATTACGTTCACGGAAATCAGTTCAAGTCGTACGATACGACCTCCGGCGCCATCACCATCGTTCACACCTTCAGCGAATACTCCGCCATCAGTGGGAATGGCGAATCCGATATTTCGCTCGATGGAGACCATTTCGTTTTTGCCGGCGATGCCCGTTATATTTTCATCTATACGATCAGCACGAATACCAAATCCGCGGTGTTCGATGCCAGTGGGCACTCTTTCGACAGCATGTACATCACTCCCAAGAACAACGTCATCGTCTCGTGGGGGCCGAGCGGCACGGTGCGCTTTACCGGCCAGGAACTGTTCGACAGCAATATGAACTACGTGCGGCAGATCAGCCGCGCTGACGGCCATAAGGACGTTACCACCGATACCAACGGCGATGAGATTCTGGTCTGGACCAATTCCAACGACCCCCAGCCGATCTGCAACAACGGCATCGTGAAGATCAAACTGGCCGACGGATCGCAGACCTGCCTGGCAACGTTGGACTGGAGCCTGGCGGTGCATATCTCGGCTCCGGACGCGGCGGGCTTCGTCTATGTGGAGACCTACGCTCCCGCAAATCCGACTACAACCAGCGGCTGGGTAGCCTATACCAATGAACTTCTACAGATCAAGCTCGACGGTTCTCAGGTGCTACGGATTGCTCACCATCGCAGCCGCCCCAGCGGGACGAACACCTACAACTGGCAGCCCAAGATGGCTTCGAGCCGCGATGGAAGCCGGGTGGTGTACAGCAGCGATTACGACTTGCAGGCGATCGACGGATACACCGCGCAGTACGGCGACACTTATCTGATCGTGGTGGGAAGCGCGCCCGCCGGGTCTGCTCCGCCGCCGACTTCCCCGGCTCCTACGAGCCCTGCACCGACTCCGACCCCGACTCCGACCCCTCCGGCTCCTCCCGCACCTACGCCGGCTCCCACCAGCGCGGCGGTTCGGTATGAGCAGAATAACGCCGCCGTGCAGACAGTCGGCACCTGGTATCCCAACAACGGCGCATTTAATAGCGGCGGATCCTCGATCCTCGCCATGGATGCCGGCAGCCAGGCGAAATTCACTTTCACCGGTACGGGCGTCAACTGGATCGGTTATCGCGATCCGTGGTCGGGAATTGCCCAGGTGTATGTGGATGGCGTTCTGAAGTCGACCATCGATACCTATTCCGCCAATACGCTGTCGCAGACCATCGTCTATTCCGTGAACGGCCTGACCAACGCCAGCCACACCTTAACGATCGCGGCGACGGGGAGTAAGGACGCTGCTTCGGGTGGCGACTGGGTTTGGGTCGACGCGTTCGATGTGACGGCGCCGTCAACCACCCCCACTTCCACAACGACTTCGCCATCCTCTTCTCCGAGCAGCACACCTCCGCCATCGTCCAACGCGTCGGCTACACCAGTTCGCGTGCAACAGAACGCTTCTACCGTTGCCGAAACCGGCGGCACCTGGTATACGAATACATCGGCGGGGTGCAGCGGCGGATCCTGCATTTTGGCAATGGATACCAATGCCCGCGCAACTTTGACCTTCACCGGCAGCGCGGTGAAATGGATCGGCTATCGCGATCAATGGTCGGGAATCGCCCGCGTATACGTGGATGGCGTCTTGAAGGCCACGGTGGACACCTACGCGTCTCCCTCGCAAGCCCAGGCAACGCTGTACACAGCCACCGGATTAACCGAGGGTGTACACACCATCGCGATTGAAGTGGCAGGGGCGCACGATTCCGTATCCGGCGGCAGTTGGGTTTGGGTGGACGCGTTCGACGTGACACCGTAAACGCGAGAAATGGCGCTGAATTGCCGGGTGGTCTGCTTTCGCACCGCACCGCGGCCGGGCAGACCTCCCTCAGTTTTCGATTTGTAAGAGTCGAAGTTTATACTGAAAGAAAGGGGTAACCAAGCCTTGGACGCTTCGACGTCTCAACCGGCTCCGCATCGTGAGGGGGTTCGGGAAACCATCCTTCTGGTGGAAGACCATTCGGCTCTTCTGAAATTGGTCAAACAGATCCTGGAAGACGCGAATTTCAAAGTGATCGCGGCGAGAAACGCGCGGGAAGCAATGCGCCAGGAGGCGGAGCATGAGGGCCCCATCGATCTGCTGTTGAGCGATGTCCGCATGCGGGGCAAATCGGGGCCGGAACTCGCGGAAAAACTGACGGAACGGCGTCCGGGAATGCGGGTAGTGTTGATGTCGGGTTATCCTGGCGGGGTTTCGCTCACGCAACACGAGGGATGGCTGTACATTCAAAAGCCCTTCGGCCCAGCAGCTCTGGTGGAGAAGATCAGAAGTGCGCTCAAGGAGGGACGGTCTACGCACTCTCCAATGGCATTAGGGTCTTCCATCAGCTGGCCTACTTAAAAAAATGGGGCAGCCCCGACGACTGCCCCAACCGTGATTCACATCGACAATTGGCCGATCGCCGCGCGCCCTTCAGGTCCGGAGGAATGAGGCGTGAGGTTGGACAGGTGAGACGTTCCTTCGCGAAGTACCACATTGAGCAACGAACGCCGAACCTTCAAGACATCGCTGTTGTCGAGGTAATCAATCAGGCCGAGCCTGCGAAATTTGTTCATGAAGAAGCTGACCCTGGATCGCGTGGTGCCCACGATCTCCGCCAGCGTCTCCTGGTTGATTTTCGGGATTACCGCTTCCGCCCTATCTTCGCCGTCAACCTTACCCAGTTGCAGAAGCAGCCGCGCTAAGCGGCGCTCACTCGTGTTGAATAATTGATCTACGAGATCCTCCTCCATCTTCATATTTCGGGAGAGAAGATTATTGAGGAGTAACTCAGACACGGCAGGGACGTCGCGGATCAGGCGGATGGCGGTGTGCTTTTCGATCCTCACGATCGTGCACTCCGTCATCGCGGCGGCTGTGGAGGTGCGTAAGGGCTGACCCGAAAGGCACCCCTCGCCGAAGAAGTCGCCTGCGCCGAGGATGGCGACAATTCCTTCCTTACCCCAGCTCGAGACCACACGCAGAATCACCGTGCCTTCCAGAACGTAAAAAATAGCGTCGGCCGTAGCTGCCTGGGAAAAGACAATTTCACTTTTGGAATAATGCGCGACCCGCCTGCCCACACCACCAGTCGCAAGGGAGACAAGGGGATCCGATTGTAAGTCATGTCGCGGCTTTATGGAACTTTGGGAGGGCGCTAGTTGAATTGGCATCGCGTAACACCTAAGTGCACGCGTCGGACCATCTCGTCGCGCCACTAGTAAGTAAGGCAGGGAGTTGGTGAGAAGCAACCCAGACGTCCCGCCTGCTCTCGGCAAGGGGCTCGTACGCCGGTATGCCAGGACACGGCAGGTCTAGACCAAGGTAAGTCCTCGCACCTATGATCCTGTGCAGATACTACGCGCGCGGCACTGAAAAATGCCATACGTCGTGGAGCGCTGGTCCGAAATTCTAGTACTTTCGGCTGTCTACGGCTGGTACCTTTCATATTGCGTTGTGGCTTTCTTGTACTTGTTTTTCTTAATGTAGAACAAGCGTGTGTCTTAGAACGTCTCGAAAGTACCTTGGCCTTCAGATTTTGCACTACATATTTTGCACGCTTAGATAAATCAAGCGGATGCGGGTTATTCGCCTGTTCGAAATCGTACAGCAGCAAGCCGAGCCTCCCCAAACACGAGAATAACGGCAGAGAAGCCCACCCGCGCGGTTGCGTTCCGCTTGAGCAATTCGATACAGCCGTGGGTTCAAAGCGCCGATATACTGAGGTTAGTTGCTCCGGGGATTCCGTCATCTTATGGCTCTCTCTGAAACTATTCTCGTTGTGGAAGACCATTCGGCACTTCTCAGACTCGTCAAACACATTCTGGAAGATGCCCACTTCACGGTGCTCCCTGCCAGTACCGCAAGGGAAGCCAGCCGCTTAGAAGCAGAGTATCCTGGCACCATCGATCTGCTGTTGACGGATGTGAGAATGCGCGGAACGTCGGGTCCCACCCTCGCCAAGCGGCTACAGGAGAAGCGCCCACAGATGCGGGTGATGCTCATGTCCGGGTATCCGGGCGGCGCTTTGCTGGTCCTGGATTACGGGTGGCACTATATCGAAAAGCCCTTCGTGCCGGCTGCACTGGTAACTAAGATCAAGGATATTCTTCGCGGCGAGACGCGCGAGCATGCTACCTTTCGCAGCGAGCGTTCTAAAGTGGCGAGGCGGCGGCCCATGGGACGAGTCGCCACTGCGGCGGGTTTTCGGGCCCCCATCATCTCCGGCGCCCAAGGTAGAGGTTGATTACTGTTCCGTGGATGAAGTGGTTTCGGCAGGAACCTTCACAGAAGGCAGGCGGATCAGCTTGCGTTGAATCGCGTATTTAATCAGCTCCGAGCGGTCGTGCAGGTCCAGTTTCCGCATCAAATTAGTCTTGTGAGCGTCCACTGTTTTCACACTGAGCACAAGCTGCGCAGCGATATCCTTTAACGCCAGCCCGTCGGCCAATAGTTTCAGTACCTCGCGCTCCCGGTCGCTGAGCCGCTCATAACCCGTGGCAGTGGTCCGAACGCCTTTCACATACTGTTTGACCACCTTCTTCAGCGCGCGGGAACTCATATACTGGCCGCCCTTATTTACCACGTCGATGGCGTGTACCAGGTGCGCCCGAGGGGCGTCCTTCAGAACATAGCCGGAGGCTCCCGCGGCGAGGCAGCGGTCGATCACTTCCTCTTCCTCATACATCGTCAGGATGATGACCTTGGTCTTGCTGTTGGTCTGCAGAATGCGGCGCGTGGCATCGAATCCGCTGAGATCGGGCATGGCGATATCCATCAGGATCACGTCGGGGTGAAGCTCGCGTGATTTGGCCACGGCCTGCCGGCCGTCCGACGCCTCTCCGACGATCTCGATGCTGGGCTCGTCCCTTAGAATCGCCTTGATGCCCTCGCGAAACAAGGTGTGATCGTCGCAGAGCAGGACTTTGATTCTCTCCTTCACGTGATCTCGCCATCCTGCAGTGGCAGGTGGGCCTCGATGGTGGTGCCGCGGGCCTCGGCACGCAAACGCGCAGGACGGGAGGTAAAGTGAACGGCTCCGCCCAAAAGTTCTACGCGTTCCCGCATGGCCCTCAGTCCATAGGATTGGCGCGGAACGCCCATTTTGCGCCCCACATCGAATCCTCGGCCGTCGTCTTCGATTCTCATGGTCACGGAGTCTTGCCCACTCGCCAAAGTGATTTTAACGTTATGCGCGTCCGCGTGCGCGACAACATTGGAAAGAGCGCCTTGCAGCACTTTGTAAAGTGCGGTTTCACACCTGGTGGGCAACTGCGCCCGCATGCGAGCCGCGTTTAGCTTGACGCGAATTCCGGTCCGCTTGGCAAACTGCCTGGCGTACAAACGCACTGCGGGAATAAAGCCCTGCTCGTTCCAGACGGCCGGCCCCAAATCGAATGTCAGGTGCCGAATGCTCTTCAGCGCGTGCTGGATCAGTCCGACCGACTCCTTCAATTTGCGCCGAAGCTGGCTGATGTCGCCTTTCTTCAGATCGAGCGCGATCACCTCGGTGTAAAGCTTCAACACAATCAGGTCGTGCCCAATCTCATCGTGCAGGTCCTGAGCGAGGCGACGCCGCTCCTTTTCGTACGCCTCACCCAACTGAACGGAGAATTCCTGGGAGCGTCGTTCCGCCTGGCTGACCCGCTCTTCCAAGGATTGCCTCGCAGCCGCTTCGTGCCGCGCGTAGCCCGTGAGCAAAAAGAACTGGTAAACCGAAGCCCATCGCGCAAACGCCTGAGTCCATTCCGTTTGTTTGGGCTCTCCCGTAAGCAAGTAGGGCAGACAGGTTTCCACGTAGAGTCCCACCGCGATGCCGGCACACTCCTGCGGAACAGCACGGTTCGCCAACTCCCATCCCTCGCGCTCGGACTCTTTGCGATAGTTTTCCGGGTCCGATAGGAAGAGTTCGACGCGCTGCGGGGCGACGTGCAACCCCAGGAGCGGCGGCACAAATCGAATGCAGGATTTGTGCGTTCGCAGAAGCGCACGCCACGACGAGAGGATCTTAGAAGAGTGCGGAGCCAGGCAGGCCACGGCCGTGTGGAGGGGTTGCTTGACCTCCCTCACCATCCGAGTCGTGGCTTCGCTTTGCATCTACATCATTCCGCCGGGACGGGCCGCCGCCCGATCCAGCGCGTCTCCCAGTTGCTGGCGTACGTTCAGAAACACTTGCGGACGAGACTCCCAAAGGTATGGCTTCTGTACGATCCGACCCGCGAATTGCTCGGCCGATTCCCTGCCCTCCAGCTTCGCGAGTAGTACCAGATACTCGTAATCTTCCATGCCCTCACGAATGAGCTTTAAGCGTATGCTTTCGACCGGAATGCCGGTGCGTCCACCGATTCTGTCGGGAAGCCCGGGATAAAACAACGTGCCGTCTCCGTTACCGCCAGAGCGCAAAATGTTCGTCCAAGGGTCGTTCTCCGGACCAAACGCTTCGTTCATGCTGTAATACAGCTCACCTTCCAACCGGTACTTCCAGGCCACCCATTGCATTACGCGATTGGCGGGTCCTTGAATGTCGATCATGTAGTTGGGCCAGCCCGTGAAGTACGAGCCTCCGACAATGTTGCAGCCATGGCTCGCACAGGACTGGTAAAACCACAAGCTGGTGCCTGATGGTGCGCCGTGGGAATAGATGTCGAGCGGCGGGGTGCCTTGGCAGTAATCCGCGAATCCGGGGTTGGGCTCCAGGCAATTGACGAGAGGCGCCCAGATCTGCACCACGTCCTGCAGCTTGGCATTGAAGGGCAGCGTGATCAGGCTGCGCAGTTTGGGATCAACCCGCGCCGCTACTTTACCGCGCTCCAGAATCTCCGGAAAATCGTGTGCCGTAGGCTCGTCCCAGAGATACAGGAACAAGCGATCGTCCCAACCCTTATTGTGAAAATGCCGCGTCCACTCCGACCAATACAGCCTCTCCTGCTCCTCGCTCGGGAAGGTCTTCTGCGTCCGCACCTCGGCGGACGTGGCACGCGCTCCGTAAAGTGGATCTCCCTTGGGAATCGCGGTGCCATCGAGGAAGGGGCCGACCTCAGCATCGTAGGCGCTCCAGTCGACGTGCATCTTTCCGCCTTCGTAGATGAACTTGGGAGGCTGCATACTGCCGCCGTTGGTGGTGATGCGGTGCATCAACGCTGCCTGTGTGTAGAGGCGGACGATGGACTGGAGATCTTCGTCATTGGTATATCGGCCGCGGTGCTGCTTGAGCGCCTTGATGCCGCTCAAACCGAAGGACGACTTCAGGCTCGCTGTTGAGGGCAGGGAGAATCGCCAGACGATGAGGCTGATGGGCACGGAGAACTGCTCTACGCCGGCAACGGTCACCCGAGCCGAAGCCGTATACTTCCCGGGCTGCGCCGTAACAGGGATAAAGACTTCCACCCACAGCGGCTGATTGCGGCCGCGCGGCACGGTGAACGGGAAGGCGTTACGCCGCTCGTTGGAGTATCGATCTATTCTTGGAATCAGAGGATCGGGCCAAGGACCGTCGGCACCCTCCACGGACGAGGCGCGTTTGAGGTCCACGAAGCTCTCCAGATAGACCGTCACATTCTGGCTGGAAATCGTAGCGCCTTCAGCGCTGCGAAAGTCCGAAAAATCGATATCGACTCCGGCAAGATCTTTGGTCTGCGATCGCAGGACAATCTGAAATGGCTCGAATTCGTTCCGGCCGGCACGTAACTCCGCGCTCCTCACGGGCTCGGCTGGAACTGGATCGAGGGGCCTCACCTTGGCCAGGTCGTCCGTGGTCCACCAGACAAACGGTAGAGGCGCCGCGGTGGGCGCGCTCACTGCGAAGAGTACCGTTACCAGCGAAATTCGCAGCGCGCCGGATGTCATAGAGCTTCCATCAGGCGACCCAGGTCGCCGTGAGACGGCGATCACTGGATGCATTGGCGGCATCCAGGCTGTTGACAATCTTGCTCAACTCTTCGACTTTCTGGTCCCACGACTCGCGGTCCATGAGAGCCGAAACTGCCGGGTCCGGTCCACGTCGCCCCTCTTTCAATAAGTCCTCTATCTGGTGCAGGAAGTCCGAAGGCGTCTGCGCCATGCGTACCAGCGGATGCAGTTTCATGACCTCCGGCAGCGGCGTGGCAACCACGGGCAAACCCGCTGCCAGGTATTCGCGCAACTTCAGGGGATTCGCCGCCACCGTCAACTCATTAACCACGAAGGGCAGAATCGCGACATCGAATGCCTTGCAATAGGCCGGCAGCGACGCATAGCCGCGCCTGCCGAGCAGATGGACGTTGTGCAGATCGCGGAGGCCCGATATGTCGGTGTGAACTTCTCCGATCATCAGGAACGACCACTTGGGACGGGATACCGCCAGATACCGAATGACCTCGAGGTCCACCCAATCGGCTACGAGTCCGAAGAATCCGATGACCGGCGATTCGAGCTTCGGCATATCAGCCGGAGGAGTGACGTCGCTCTGGCAGGCCTGCCGGAAGTGTGCGACATCCACACCATGAGTGACGAGGAACGTATTTGGATTGTGCGCGGACTTGGTTTCCAGCAACCGGCTGGACGAGACCACGACCAGGTCTGCTTTCTCCATCAGGCGCTGCTCCATCTGCGAAATGGCGGACTCGTCGGTGCCGGTGAATTTCGAATACTCGTCTACACAGTGGTAAACCACCATTCGCTCGCCCAAGGTGCCCACGACGTCTCCCGAACTCGGCACGAACGACCACGTAATCGGATTGCGGAATCTCAGCTTTCGGCAGGCGCGGCGGAGACTCCACCGCAGAAGCCCCCGATTCATCCAACGTGCAATGCGACTCCCATGGAAAGGAATCACCAACGGAGAGAAGACCGAGATATTCTCCGCCACTTCATGACAGCCCTCGCAGAATTGCCGGAGCTTCTTCCAAGCCCTTCGCAGATCGCGCACCGACGCGGTGGGATTGCGATTGCCCGTGGAGTTGACCCACAACACGCGATTCTTTCGTGCCAGCCTCAGGGCGATGTGCTTCTTGCTGAGGGGATCGCCATCCCAGTCGTTACTGAAGCAGATAATGTCGTTACCTTCGATCATGCACTCTCTCCGCAGCTCGGTTGCCAGGCCCCGGCCAGATTGGACTGTCGGGCATCGGCGGGACGCGGGCGGTCTTGAATGAAGTGCCGATGCCAGAACTCAAAGACGAGCAGCGTCCAGATCTCCTGCGACCGATCGGCCCCGCCGCGCTCGTGTTCTTGCACGAGTCGGGCCGTTTCCTCACGATTCACATACTGGCTCGCGGCGGAGTCCGGCGCGAGCAGATAGTCACGAGTGAACGCTCGCAAAGAGGTGCGTAGCCATGAGGCGATCGGGATGGGAAATCCTTTCTTGGGACGATGCAGGATTTCGTCCGGGAGCACGCCATTCATCGCGCGCCGCAGCAGCGATTTTCCGGTGGATCCTTGCAGCTTCGCGCTGTTCGGCAGCGTGGCGGCGAACTCCACCATTTTGTGATCGAGGAAGGGAACGCGCAGTTCCAATCCGTTGGCCATGGTCATCTTGTCGGCCTTGATGAGCAGGTCATCCGGCAGCCACACTTTGGCGTCCACGTAAAGCATGCGGTCCAAGGCGGAAGCTTTCTGCACACCATGAAAATATGCGCCGTAAATCTCACTCAACTGCTCGTTGGATCGTTGGAGCCGATCGGGACCGACCAGCCGCCGCATGCCGGCGGGAGTGAATCCGCGTGTCACACCTCGATATCGATCTTCGAGCGGTTGACCGCAGAGACGCACATAATGGCGGAGTTTCTCCGATGGAGCCAGGTGCGAAACCAGTGGCGCAAGCCGGGCCAGAGGTCCGGCACTCCGTCGCATGCGCTCGATCGCGAGCATGCGACCGTAGATTCCGTACCCGGCGAGCAACTCGTCCGCACCTTCGCCCGATAGCACGACGGTAATGTGTTGACGGGCCAATTTGGAAATGAAGTAAAGCGGCACGCAACTCGGATCCGCGAGAGGCTCGTCAAGATATCGCACGAGTTCCGGGACAAAGTCGGCCAGCCCGGCGGCGTCGAGGCGATACTCATGGTGGTCGGAGCGAAAAGCGTTCGCGGCCAGGCGCGCATATTCGAACTCGTTATTTGCCTGCTCCTCCGCGGTGGTGGCCTCGTACCCCACGCTGAAGGTCTTCACACGAGTGCCGCCCCCGAGCTTGCTCATGGTGGCCAGAATCGCGCTGGAATCGAGACCCCCACTCAGAAAGACGCCAAGCGGGACCTCGGCGATCAGGCGGAGGCGCACACTCTCGTCCAGCAACTCGCGGAACTGCTCCAGTTGTTGTTCCGGCGACTGCGTCTGCGCGTCGGAATATTGGATGTCCCAATATTGCCGGGTACGAACGCCTCCCTGGTCTGCGATCAGGATATTTCCGGGCTGCAGGCGAAAGATGTTCTTGAACATCGTGCGCGGCCCGGGAACGTATCGCATCGCGAGGTACAGATCGAGAGCTTCGGGATCGACCTCGCGAGGCACAGACGCGATCTCGAGCAGGGCTTTGATTTCCGACGCGAATGCCAGGAAGCGGCCGTTTTGATAGTAATAGATCGGCTTGATCCCCAGGCGGTCGCGCGCCAGCAGCAGGCGCCTGCGGCCACGATCCCAAATCGCGAAGCCGAACATGCCACGCAGCTTGTGCACACATTCGTCGCCATATTCTTCATAGGCGTGGAGGATCGTCTCCGTATCGGACCGCGTTCGGAAGGTGTGACCGGCTGATGTGAGGTCGTGAGCGAGGTCGCGATAGTTGTAGATCTCGCCGTTGAAGACGATGACAGCAGAGCGGTCTTCGTTGTAGATCGGCTGGTGCCCGGCGCTCAGGTCGATGATACTCAGGCGTCGATGACCCAACCCGGCCTGGCCCTCGACAAAGTAGCCGCAGTCGTCCGGCCCGCGATGGGCCAGGGACGTGGTCATGCGCTGCACCAGCAGCCGCTCTACGGGCTCGGAGTCGAGATTTACGATGCCGCAAATTCCGCACATAAGGTGTCTGGTCTCGTTTCGGCGTCGAATACTCGGAAATACGGCGCCTCATTGGTTGTTCGGACAATATTCCGGCCGGCGCGAGTGAGGCTGCGTGCCCGAATGGCCAGGACTTGCTTCAGTACGCCTCGTTCGAGCCGAATCCAGCAAAACTCGCCGGACATCTGGAAGTCGGCAAAGCAGAGGTCAGCACTGGAGGTTGAAAGAGCAGCAATATCCGTGTAGTCGCCGTGCTCGCAGGCACATGCGATGCCGGTCCCGTTTTCGATGGTGTACTGCTGAGTTTCAGCCCGCCGCGTGCCCGGCATCAAAAAGGTGAACGCGGCGGCCGGTGTGGCGGCTCGCAGCGTGGTGCGCCTTGTGGTGCAAGGCTGCTTCTCGCCATATGCGCGCGACACCCACCCCTGCTCATCCGATACGAGTCGCGCGCGTGAGCCAGTGCCTTCTGCCATGCTGACGAAGTCAATCTGCAGCAGCTCGCCGGCACCCGGCGTCAGGTGATAATTGAATTCGAACTGGTGCTCGCCCGACCCCCGAAAATCGTCCGCGACGATCCAGCACCCGGGATCGGCGTAGAGAATGCGCCGGCGATGCGTCACTCCGATGCGAGAGTACCCGTCGTGCTCGCCTTCCACATAGGTGACTCCGGCCGCCTCAAACTCTTCGCCCTTTCGCGCATCCAGCCTCGTCGTCCAGCGGAAGGTGCCTCCCTGCTCCGCCTGGTCGCGGCCGTCGACGCGCACCGTATTGTGAGCGGCCGTAGAGCGGAAATAACTGCGCCACTCGGGAGCGCAGTTGTACACGAAAGTTCCCGGATCGACGAGCAATTCGCGGCCATCGCAAAAGAGCGTGAACGAGAGAGCATCGGCATGCGCATGGCCGCCGGTGAGGATCCCTAAACCGCCGCAGTCGAAGACCAGGTGGCTGGCGCGCGCGTCCCAACCGGATCGGACGATCGTATACCCGGCTTGGCCGTACGTTGCGCGCCGCTTACCGGGCTCTTTAGCCGGCAACTCACGATAGACATTCCAGGATTCTTCGCCGAGCAGCCAGAACGCCTCTTCGCAGAAGGTCCCGGCCTGACGCTTGAAGTCGCCTCTGCGGCACACGATCGCGCCCACGCACAATCCATCACGGTAAGAGCGATAGTCGCGCTGATCGAGAGCCAGCGCTCTGCCGCCGTCGTCATCCCCCAGGGAGGGCAGCGTTCCATCCGGCCGCGTGAGGAACATCAGGTATTCGAGCATCCCGCCTACTTTGTGCGGAATCGCCGGGCCCAGATCAAACCCATTCTGCGCGGCCAGTATCATTGCCTGCAGATAAAAGTCGAGCGCGTAGCAGTGATAGTAGGACGACAGCTCGCCGTACACGGCGTTGTCGAGAACCTGCTTCTCCGCCGACTCGGACAGCAACAGCGCCGAGCCGTGAAGCCATTTGGCCGCTGGTTTCTGGTCACGGAACACCAGCCCTCCAATGAAAAGTGCGGCCGCTTCACCGATCAGATGCGTGTTGGGACTGCTGTAGAGGGAAGTGAACCGGTAAACGTGCTCGAGTTGCGCAAACAGCGATTCGCCTACGCGCTGAGCCGAAGCCGCATCGAACGAGCGGGAGGGCAAAAGCAGGAAAATCGTCCACATCCATGATGTCGCACGGATCGCGATCTCGAGGCTCGACTGCCAGTTGATGCCGCGCCCCGGCGGATTCTGGTCGATCCAACTCAGAAGTTGCGCGACGGCCTCGGAGGCGTAGCGCTCGTCGCCGGTAAGCCGGTATGCCTTTGCCAAACGCGGCAGATGTTGATGGCGATTCAGCTCATGGATGATCTTCGGGTCACGCCCGCCGTGATGGTGTACGAGATCGTAGTCCGCCCAGAATCGACGCTCCCAAGTGCGCCCGGTCACCGGGTCGCGATGCCAGTCGATGGCCGCGCCCAAATGCACCGGCGGGTAGCCCAGAAGGGCGACTTCATGCGCGCAGTGCGTCTCCGCCAGGCCCGCGGCGCGACCGATCCATTCCGGAAAACTGTCGCGCGCGAAACCCGCTATGTCTTGCTGGTGACTGCAATAGAAGCGACTCGCGGGACCGCCCGCCAGGTAGGCTTTGAACGATGACGGTGGCTTCGGACAGGAGGAGGCTATACCGACCCGCTCGAGTTCCGCAGACATCTTCTCGCAGACCCGGTGCGCGACCTCGCGCGGACGCATGGCGCCCAGCCGCTGAAGTTTCTGCCTGGCATTACCGGCGATCAATTCAGGCATAGCGTGCCTTCGGAACCGTCTACCTGTCGATAGATTTCGAGCAGGCGAGCCATACAGCCGGCGTTCTCTGGAGCGGTCTGCTGCCGCACGGAGAGCGCGTCTTGGATTCTGGCGAGCATCTCGTTGACGTCGCCTGGCTGAAACAGAATCGCGCCTGGCGGCCGCGTGCCGACGCGACTCGCCACCACCGGGACGCCCATCGCCAGGGCTTCACGCACCGAGATCGAATCGCCATCCTCCAGGGTGGCGCGTAGAAATACATGACTGCGGGACATCAGTGCCACACAGGCATCGTGATGTACATCGCCGATCAAGAGCATGTTCTTATCAAGTCCGGCATCTTGAATTCGCTGCTCTGCCTGCGCGCGCTGTTCGCCGCTCCCCATCACCAGGCAACCGAACGACGGATATCGACGCTTCATCCGGGCCAGGCCATCCACCAGCAGATCGAATCATACTCGGGACGGAAGAAGAGCACCGTCGAAAATACGGGGCGGTGCCGGTCCAGCCATTTACACAATCCCGGCTCCTCCAGGGCTTCGGCGAGTTCCGTGCCGAGAAAGGCCGGCAATACCTCCATCGCTTGAGCCTTCGGTGTGATCGTCCGTAGCGCGCTGCGAATCTCGGGACTCACGCAGATCACCCGCGTATACAACTCACAGGTTCGGCGAGCGAGAACCTTTCGCAATCTCGATGCCGATTCCAGATAGACCGGCACCATTCCGGAGTGCAAGGTGAGGATGGAACCACCGCGAATTCTCCCGGCCAGGCCGCAGAAACAGGCAAGCAGCCAACTCTTCTGGTTGTGCCCGTTGGTGTGAAGATGCAGTGTCCATCCGGCAATCGCGTAACGCAGCACGGAAAACGCAAACCCGAGTCCCAGCTTTCCTTTACCAGTGTCGAGGACCTGGGATTTGATACCGCATGCGTTCAGTTGACGGTGAATCCCCGCGACGTGCACCGAGATTCCTCCGTGCGGCGGTGGAAAGGGGCCAATCAGGAGCACTTTCATACGTGCCCTTTGGCCTCGACCAGGCGCTCATACAGGTGCTCGGTCTGATGCACGGAGCTTTCGATGGAGAACAGTTCGGAGACTCGCCGCATACCGGCTTGACCGAGGGCAGAGGCCAGTTGTTCATCCTCCAGAATCCGGCCGATAGCCGCGGCGAGAGCGGCTGAGTCGCGCGGAGGAACCAGCAGACCGCTCACTCCATCCTCGACGACTTCGGGATTGCCTCCCACCCGGGTTGCAACCACCGGTACGCCTGAAGCCATGGACTCGAGCAATGTGTTCGAAATGCCCTCGCTGAGCGACGGCAGCACCGATACGGCAGCTTCCGAGAGCAGGTCGGGAATGTCGCTCCGGAACCCAGTGAATACGATGCGGCCGCCGAGTCCCAACCGCGCGGCTCGTTCCTCCAGTTCCGGGCGAATCCCGCCATCACCCACGACTAGGAAACAGACATCCGGGAGGCGCTCCGCCAGGACCTTCGCTGCCTCCAGAAAATACTCCACGCCTTTCATGCGATTTAGGCGCGAAAACACCCCTACCAGGCGCGCCGCTGCGGGCAGGCCCAGTTCCTGCCGCAGAATCGCGCCGCGCTGCTTCCTTTCGAATCGCGAAACCGTAATGCCATTGCGGATGACTACGATGTTGCAGGGGTCGTATCCCTGCTGGATCAGGCTCTCGCGAATCGCCTCCGCGTTGACGAGGACGCAGTCGGCCAACTTGCACACCATCTTCTGTACGCGACGCTGTATGGGAGACAGGATGTCGCCCGTGTCGCGGATCGATGCCACGACAATCGACGCGCCGGCCATGCGCGCCACCGGCACCGTGAAGACGTTCGGGTAGAAGCCGTAGCTGTGCACGATCTGGATCAGGTTCCTTCTCACGTACCGGGCCAGCCGGATGCCTTGCCAAAACGTCTTGGGGCTGTATAGCGGTCCAATGCGAAATTCTTCGCGCGGCACCCGCAGCGTCTCGAGTTCCGTCAGCAATTCGCCCGAGTTGCGCAGACAGGCCAGGTGCAGATCGAAGTGCGAGGAGTCGATCCCGAGCGCGAGATTGGCGACCTGTCTCTCGGTCCCACCGATGTGGAAGTTCGTGAGCATCTGCAGCAGCTTGATTTTCTGTGAGCGCATGGTTTTCGCCAATCAGGCAGCCTCGCAGGCGCGCTTTCCCGCGCCTCGATCCAGGAACACGCGGGACCAGAGTTCGAACGAAATCAAAGTCCAAAGCTGCAGATCCAGGTTGCGCCCCTTCTCATGCAGCGCCACCAGGTTCTCGATGTAGGTGCGGTTGAAAAGTTGGCGGCTGCCCGCGCTGTCGCCCAAAAGCAGATCGCGGACATAGCTGCCGAGCTTACCGCGGAACCAATATCCGAGCGGCACCGCGAATCCCTGCTTTGGCCGGTCGATGATCGAGTCGGGCAAAATGCCGCGCATCGCCTGTTTCAGCACGTACTTGGTGGTGCCGTTGTGAAGGTTCATTTCCGGTGGGATCGTCGCGGCAAACTCCACGAGCTTGTGGTCGAGTAGCGGCACACGAGTTTCGATGGAGTGTGCCATGCTCATGCGGTCGACCTTCGTAAGAATGTCGAGCGGCAGGTAATTCTTCACGTCCAGCCGCTGCAGCGCCGAGAGCCAGTTGCCGTTGCCAGACTCCATGCACGCCGCCTTGGAGCGCCACGGCTCGTAGGGCGCGACCATCTCGAAAACCTCGGGCCGGAATAGCTTCTTCAGATCTTCGCGACGGAACAGCGTGCCGGCATCCAGATAGCGCTCCGCACCCGCCATCGACATGTGGCGCAGCAAATTGCGGCCTTTCATCCCATCCGGCATGCTCCGGCTGACCGTCGCCAACAGGCTGCGGGCGAACGCCGGTAACTGGCGGTACGATCTCTCCTTCTGCTCCACCAGATATTTCTCGTAGCCGGCAAATAGCTCATCGCCGCCATCGCCCGAGAGTACGACCTTCACCTTCCGGGCGGCCAGCTTCGAGACCATATACGTGGGAATCGCCGAAGAGTCGCCAAACGGCTCGTCGAGGTGCCACGCGAGCGTCTCCAACTCGCCCAGTCCTTCGGGTCCCAGAGTCAACTCGTGATGGTCCGTACGGAACTTGGCTGCCACCGCGCGGGCGTGTTCGAGTTCGTTGTACTCGGCCTCGCGAAATCCGATCGAGAAGGTCTGGAGCGGTCCTGCCGTGTGCCCAGCGGCGGTCGCTACCACGGCGCTGGAATCGATTCCGCCACTGAGAAACGCACCCACGGGCACATCGCTAACCATGTGGAGGCGCACCGATTCGTCGAGCAGTTCACGGGTGCGGCTGACGAAATAGCCGAGGTCACGCCCCTCTTCCGGCTCAAACCGCACGTCCCAATAGCGCTCCACCACCGGCGTTCGCCCCGGCGATGCGGTCAGAGTATGCCCGGGCTCGAGCTTGTGGACGCCGTCCAGAATCGCTTCTGTCGGAGGCGTGGAGAGATAACTGAAAAGGTGCGACACGGCGCTCCAGTTCAGCTTGCGCTCCACTTCGGGCATTTGCAGAATGGACTTGAGTTCGGACGCGAACAGCAGCCGTCCGCCGGCTTCGGTGTAGTAGAGCGGCTTGATGCCCAGGCGGTCGCGCCCGATCAGCAGTTGCTTTTTCCGCTGGTCCCAGAGCGCGAAGGCATACATACCGCGCAGATGATCCACCAGTCCCTTGCCGTATTCCTCGTACAAATGGACAATCGCTTCGGTGTCGGTGTGTGTGTAGAAGACATGGCCCCGAGCTTCCAGGTCCCAGCGCAGTTCGCGGAAATTGTAGATCTCGCCGTTATAGACCACCCATACCGTGCCGTCCTCATTGCGTACCGGTTGCCGCCCTGAGGCGATGTCGATGATGCTCAACCGCCGCATGCCCAGACCCACCTCCGGCGTGACGTAGTAGCCGTGGTCATCCGGTCCCCGGTGAGTGATGGACGTGCACATGTCGCGCACTTCCTGTTCGAGAACCGGGCGGCCTTCCAAACTCATCATTCCGGCAATTCCACACATAGTTCTTGCCCGCTAAGCCCTTTCGTAGCCCCACGCCAAACCAAAAGCGATCCGCTTGCGCCGTACCCAGCCGGCAATCGCCAGCCGTTCGCTTTCATGCAGCAGATCGAATCGCCAGACCAGACCAACGTACGTGATCGAAAACGCCGTGAATGTCGCCATGATCGTGGCAAGCGGCGCAGTGTGCACCAGTGCCTTTACTCCAATCACGACCAGCGCGGCACATGTGGATGCTGCCGCCAGAGCGCCAAGACTTCTCCACGGCAGCAGATCGGCCGCTCCCACACCCAGCAGACGACGCATCCGCATCATCGCGCCGATCTTGAAGAGCAGAGTCGCCAGCACCGTCACCAAAGCTGCACCGAGCAGATGGAACCGGCCCAGAGCCCAGTAGATCGATCCGCCGATGATCGCCAGGCGCATCAGATTCAGCACCAGCAGGAACCGGGTCTGCGCAAAGACGCGCATCACGCCATCCACCTGCAACGCGGTCAGCAGGATCATTGCCGACCAGACGACAAAAATCGGAGCGCTCGCGGCGTATTGCTGCCGGTAGAGTAGTACGATGATGTCCCGCGAATCCACCATCAGGAATGCGGTCAGCGGCACGAACAATAGTGCCAGCTTCCAGGTGGTGTCGTGCCAGATTCCGAGCACTGCGCGATTCCGGCCCGCCGCTCGGCACTCCTGCATCTTCACCATCATTACGTCACTGGTTGGCGACGCCGCGAAGTCCACGAGTGGGATCTGCAGGCATCCCACCGCAAAGATGGCGAAGGTGGCCGGATCAAAGAGATGCGACACCACGTATTGCGGCAGGCTGGTCTGCGCGATTTCCACCAGCACCGCGAGACCAAACGGAAGGGCATACGCCAACTGCTCCTGGAGCAGCGCCCGGTCGGGCCTGAAGCTGCCTCGGAATTCCTTGCGGAAGTAGAGTAGGGTGACTACTGCCCGGATCGCGGCCAGCAGTACAGCACTCTCCAGGAGCAAATCGAGTTGGCGAAACAGCAGTGCGGGCAGGATGAAGGCTGCCGCCCGCAACAAATCGGAAACTGCGTAGGACGTGGAGGCCCAGAGGTAACGGCCGCGCGAGATGAGCACGATCTCGAGCGCCATCGAAAACATCATCAACGCGATGTAGAGGCCGATCCACGGCAGGTACCGGGAGAGTTGGCTGTTGCTCATCCACGCATTGAGTTTCGGCGCGGCGAAGGTGAGCGCGGCGACGCAGAATCCCCCGGCGCCCAGCATGAAGAGCAAACTGTTCGCGGCATAGGAACCGGCCCGCTGCGGAGAACGCGGAAGAAAGTAGTAGAGACTCTGCGCCATGCCCATCTGGCCGATCGCGAAAACGGTGCCCCAGATCAGGAAGAGCTGTTTGTAAGTGCCGAACTGCGCCTGGTCGAAGACTCTGGCCAGCACCAGGGGGATGAAAAAAGTCGCCGCGAAGGCGATGGTTCGCCCGCACATCAGGAACAGCGCCGGCTTGAATACGGAGTCTGACTGCAGTGCCGGTGAATCCTCGGCGATGAGCGGGTGAGCGGTAGCCATCAGACTTCCCCTGGAATCTGCCGGGCCGCAGCCACCATCCCCAGCAGAATGTACGGAAACCACGTCAAGACGTACCCTCCCGAAAGTCCACAGACGACGAAGCCCCAAACCGCAATCTCGAGGCCGGCGCCCAGCTGCGACATTCCCTCGCGAGATCGATTCAGCGCGATCTTGCGAGCGTGCCAAATACCGAATCCGATGAGGAGTGCGAACGGAACGAAGCCCAGGATTCCGGTTTCCCCTAGGGGCTGAATCACGGTATTGTGCGTGACCAGCGCGGACCGCGAGTACAGGTCGTGGGGCGCATAGAGCGGCCACGCGATCAGCGAACATCCCAGACCTACGCCCGTCAATGGATGGTCAGCGAACATGCGGAGACCCGCTTCCGAAGTCGCCAGGCGCTGCCGGAAGCTGACATCGCCATTGAGGCTCGAGAAATTTTCATCGCGAGACCAATACTTTTCACCGAACGAAAGACCCGCCACCACCAGGAGCACCAGAACAATTTGTAGCCAGAGACTGCGCCTGCGCCATGCGTACAGCACCACCACCGCGCCCAGGCCGATAAGTCCGCCGCGCGAGAAGGTCACGAAGATCGCAGCCACAAAGACTCCGCCGGTTCCCAGCAGCAGCAACCTTCCGGCGAAGCCGGTACGAATCGCCAGGAACGCGGCGATCGGCAACAGGATGACCAAGCTGTACGCGACTTCGTTGGGGTTGGCGAAGATGCCCAGCCACGAGGCTCGGCCTTCAGCCAGATGGCCATCCAGATAGTTGCGCAGCGTACCCGCGGCGGGGATCAGACCGCAGATGACGATCGTCCACATCACTCCGCGCAGGCGCCGCTCGGTATCCGCGCAGTTGGCGATGAAGAAAAAGACCAGCCCCATCTTCACCAGGTCCGACAGAGACTCGGCGGCCTGTCGAGGCCATAGCGCCGTGAGGCACGACAGCGCCGCCGCACCCACGAACGCCACGAGCAAAGCGCCTTCGGGCCACGCAAACGTGAGCACCCGACGGCCCATGAGCACTTCGGCGAAAATCATCAAGAGAGCCAGTCCGCCTACTACCGCCGCGGGCCGAAGGGCATCCGCGGCCGGCAACACGAATGGCAGGTTCGCATACAGAAGGACGAGAAACGCGAGTAGAAGCCAATAGGAAGCCGGAGCCGGAGCGGAATCGGCACTCTCCCCCGCCGAGCGAAACGTGGGCAGTCCGGAGGGGAAGAACCGCGGTGCAACACGCGAGTGGTTATCGCTGAGCACTTCGCATCTCCTCTCCGGCAGCGTGGCGCTGCTTGCACCCGCCGAGCATGCCGAACGCACGGTGGACCTGGCAGCTCATGATCGAACCCGAAAACGAGCCTCGAAAATCGCGGCAGGAATTCTCCCACAGCAGCGTTCTCGGCACCGTGAGCCTGGGATATGCAGCGTCGCGGTGGTTGCAGACGGTGTACGCAAACTGGTATCCGGCATCTGCCACGGCGGTCACCGCCGGGCCGTTGAACTGACCGCTGGGGTATGCAAAATGGCGCACGCCTGTGCCCAGTCTTCGCTCGAGTTCGCGGCGCGAGTTGCCCGCTTCGTCCGCCATCCGCTGCGGGCTCTCGTTGGCCATCAGCACATGCGTCCGGGTGTGCGAGCCGACCGTCATGCCGGCGCGGTGCACGGAATCCACCATTTCCCACGTCATCGAATGGAATGGCTCGAAAACCCGGTCTGGAATCGCCGATTCCGATTCCAGTGCGGCGGTCACCCGTTGCAAGCCCTGGTGCGAAATACCTTCGAGCAGTGCGCGGGTGGCGTGGTACGGCGTGCCGGGCACACGGATGCCGAGACTCGTCAGCAACTGCTGGTACTTCCCCTGGAGTCGTGCCAGCAACAGGTAGAGCTTGTCGTGCAACTGCACCTGCGTGGTACCCACCAGATCGGTCACCACAAACACCGCGGCAGGGACGCCTTTATGTTTCAGGACCGGGAGTGCCAGCTCGTAGAAATCGCGATAACCGTCGTCAAACGTAAGCGCCACGACCGGATCGGCAGACGAGTCGCTTCCGTCAAGCCGCGCGCCCACTTCGTCCAAGGAAACAAATCGGAATCGCCGGCCGAGCCAATCGATGTGGCGCTCCAGCATTTGGCGGCTGATCAGCATCGAGGGAATGGAGGTCTCGGCGCTGGCTTGGAAATCCTCTACTACCCGGTGATAGCCGAGTACCACAGCGCCAGCGGTCCATCCAGCGAACGAGCCGACGGCTTTGTCGATGCCAGTCCTGCTCAGGGCGCCTGCCGCCTTAGTCTTGATCCAGCTTCGAATCATGCGAGCCATCTCTGGAGCGAGCGCCGTGCCAGCTTGCGCGCCCCGCGCTCCCATTGATTCGTCTTCTGCGCCAATACTCCGCGAAAGCTCCCCGGGTAGAGCTGGAGGCGGCTCAATTCCCGGCTTTCGCGGCTCCAGTGCGATTTGTAGTCTTCATTTCCGTGCAGCAGGTCGTACTCGATCGCGCCGTCTTCAATTGCGCTTTGGATCCCGAGCCCCATCGAGACCAAACCCACGCTCATCTTCTGGTAGGCCGGATCGAAACCGGACTGATAGAAGTAGAAAATGCGGTTGTACAGGAACCCGTACAGGCATGCGGCCGGTTTCTCATCCACCCGCAAGGTATAGAGCCGCAGCCAGCCCCTCCGCAAAGCCAGCAGGCAGAATTCCCGGTGAAATTCAATCAGCGCCTCGGTGTGAAACGCATCCGACTTCCCGTGTTCGCTCCATCGTTTCCTGTGTAGCTGTATGGTGAGATCGACCGCTTCGCGGCACTCCTCTTCGCGGTCGACGCGATGGAATATGACGCTGTGGTCTTTGTTGAGACGCTTCCATTTCCGATTGAAGTTGTACCGATGCTCCGATCCCAGGCTGCCCAGATACGATTCCCATGTTGCGCCCGAGAGCGGAATAAAAGGACACGTGTTTGAGATCGTCTCCACCATGCGCCAGCCACAATTTGCGAGCGAGGCGGCCACTTTGCCCGCGAAATTGCCCATCTTCCGCATTTGCGCGAAATCGATCACTTGCCCGCCAGTTGCAAGAGTACTTTCGAATGCTCGTTGCGCCTCGGCTTCATAACCTCGGCGTACGATGAAGTCCAGATAATCCGATCCCACCCACCCGGTGCCCAGGAACTCGAGAACGGGCAATGGGCGGCGGCCGAGGATACTCACGGACCTGGCGCACAGCGGGGCTAACGCGATCAGCAGACCGCGAGAGCGTACGGCGATCATGGCTAAACGCCGGTCTCCCGCCAGGTGCCTCCACCAGGTGCGGAGCCATTCCCAACTCAAGAACAGGCAATCGCCGTCACTGGCGGAGAGAAGGTCGCTCCAATCTTCCCGCAGGGCATCAAGACCCGCGAGATCGTCGATTCTCTCCACCGTGATGAGCGAGGACTGCTGTAACGTTTCTAGTGAAGTGGCTGTCATGTAAGACCAATCGGTGAAGGCGTGCGCGAACGCCAACCCGGGGTGTTACGTTACGTATGCTTCACTGCGACGGGATTCCAGATACCTAGAGGACGGCCCCGCAAGAAGTAATACAGGCCTGCTACCGGCGCCCAATTCATGAGAACGAACGTATACGGAATCAATATGATTTTCTCGAGTGTCTTTGCCATTTTCTCCTCTACTCCCGCGCCATGCCGAGCTGCGCCCGGCGTACTAAACTACGATGCGATAGCCAACCACCAATGCAGGCCATCATGTACCAGATCACCTGCAGTATCATGACCACGCGATAGAGGCCGTCCAACAGGAACAGGTTCGAGATGAACAGTGCCACCAGGCAATACGGCACGAACAAACGGCCAAACTTGTGAGAAATCAGCTGCACGAAGATCGGATTGCGCCACGGAACCAATAGCTCAGGTATTTCCGCAACTAGCTGGTAGTTTCCGGTGAGCGTCCGTTTCTTTTTTTCAAATTCGTTATCGGGGCTTTGCGTCACATGTCCATAAGCTCGCGCCGATGGGTCGAAAATCGCACGTTTCCCCGTCAATACAATCCGCATGGGAGTGACTACATCATCCAGGATGGTTCCCGGGGTAAGCGGCGTGTACAGCCGGCGGCGAATCGCGTAAATTGCGCCTGTGGCGCCCGGCAGGGAGTGAATATCGCTCTCCATCGCGCGCAATTTCTTTTCGTACCGCCAGTAAAGCCCCACCCCATCGGTCGCTTCTTTCTCTTTTGAATCCATCAAAAAGAGCTCGCCGGAAACTGCTCCCACCGTCGGGTCGGCAAAATTTGCCACTAATTCACGAAGTGCACACTTCTCCAGGCGCTGTTCCGCGTCGCCAAAGACGACGATCTCGTTTCGCGCCTCTTCTATTCCGCTGTTCAGAGCCTCTGCTTTGCCCCGCCGCACAGGGCAATGAATCACGTTCACGCCCTGATCTGCATACTCTTGCATCAGCGCGTCAGTGCCATCGGTCGGCGCGTCAAGAGAAACAATGATCTGCAATTTCTCTGCGGGATAGTCGAGATCGAAGCAATTTTGCATCTTGGCGCGTACGTTCTGGCGCTCATTATGCATGGCAATGACCAAACTTACCGTCGGTTCCTGATACACTTTTTGCACCGGCCGGAAGAATAACTTGCGCCAAGCCGCTAATAACAGCGGGTAGCCTGCGTAAACGTACAGAATGCACGTTAATGAGATCCAAAAAATAATCAGCGCCATGAGTGTCTCCCAGTGCGATTCCGTCCTTTAGCGACGGCTCATATAATGCCGCTGATAATATCGGTAAGCGTAGGCATAGCGGGTATCTCCGTACTCCACATCGTTGAGAACGGCGCCAAGGATGTTAGTGGGCCCGAGACTCTCCACAGCCCGCTGCAGGAGTTCGCGGCGCGTTTGGCGCGCGCGCACGACCATAAGTACGCCGTCCGCCAGTCCCGCAAGAAAATGACTATCCGCGATCGGCACAATTGGAGGACTGTCGAGAATAATCACCTGATATTCCTCCCTCAGCCGCGCAAGAATTTCACGGGTGCGGCGCATCGAGAGAATTCCGCCCTGGTCACCCAGTTGGCTGCCGCCCGTCATCACATACAAATTGCCCACCTTCTGTATGAACGGGAACGTATCGCAGTCGTGTGTCGCCAGCAGATCGGTGAGGCCCTGCGGCTTCTCGAGGCCCAACCGCTCGTGTACCTGCGGACGCCGCAAATCGCAGTCCACCAGCAGTACTCGGCCGTCCACAGCTCCAGCCAGAGACATACTGAGATTCAGGGCCGTCAGCGACTTACCTTCGCCGCCCGCAGCACTGGTCACCACCAGGACGCCGCCGCCAGTCTGTTCCCGCCATCGCAGAATCTTCAGTGTCATGATGCCGTACTGTTGCGAGGCGATCGATTGCGGATCGGCGATGACCGTGAGCCGATGCGCCTGGAAACGCCGGCGCTCCTCAGGACCAATTCCGCCATCACGCAGTTTCAGCGTGTTCAGCCCACTGTGCCCATTTCCATCCTTGGGCAGCCGAATTCTCGGCAGGTGGTTCGTGATGCTCGGAATCGCCGCCAGTACCGGGATATTGGTGAACTGTTGAACCTCTTCGGTGGTCTCGAACGAGGAATCCATGTGTTCAACCATTAAAATGGTCCCGATTCCAAGCCCAAGACTCGCCAAAAACGCCAGCAGGATCATCCGCTTGCGTTGCGGACTAAAAGGCGCCGTAGGTACCTGAGCCGCGTCGACCACCTTAAACGCCGCGTGTTTGCTAGTCGTCTCCGCCCGCCGATCCAGTTTCTCAGCCTGCTGCTTGGCGAGCATCGTCTCGTACTGCGTTCTCGTCAGAGCCGCGTCCTTCATCCGTTCGGCCAGCGTGCTCTCGAGACCAGGCGATGAGTTGATCCGCTTCTCGTAGGAACCCATCTGCGCCGACAAAGCGGCGCGCTCCTGCTGGTAGCTCTTAATGCGCTGATCCAGCGAAGTTAGATCCGCCTGGAGCCCCAGGTACCGCATGTGAAATGCGGAGGGTTCCGTGCGCGGGCCGAGTGGAGTTCCCATCGCCTCCAGATCTCGCACCTCTTTCTGCGCTCGCTGGATCTCGGGATTCTCGGAGGTGTAGCGGGTCTGGAGTTGCCGCAGTTTGGCACGGGCATCTTCAAGCGCAATCTCGTTAGAGGTCTTCTGCCGCGGCGCGGCTTCGAGTGCACCCTGGTTTTCCATTGCCAGGATCTCGTTCACTAGCGCTGTCCGCTGAGCCTGCGCATCGGCGATCTGGTCGCCCTTGTGCTGGGCCTGTTGTTGCAGGTCTTCCAGTAGACGCAAATTCGTCGACAGGCGGTCCGGAAGTGCCTGCGCCATACTTTCCTTATAGCTACGCAGCCCGTCTTCCTGCGCCCGCAGTTGATTTCGCAGCCGCTCGACCTCCGAGTCCAGCAGATTATCCACCTGCGCGGCATGCTCGCCGTGAATTACCGTCGTCCGATCGACAAAAAGTGCAGCCAGTCGATTCGCCACCTGCGCCACCTGCTCAGGCTGGTCGCCTTCGAACCCGACATAAAAAGAATCGGGGCTGTCGACAAGGATGTTGATTCTCGACTTCATCTGCTCGAGTGCATGATCGAGTTCCCGCTGGGTCGCGATGTCGTAGAGTTTGAATTCCTGAATCACGCTCACCAACACCGGCTGGCTGAACACCACCTCGCGGATCGTGCGTAGATTTTCCTGTACGTTGACTGCGCCCGCGGTGTCGGGCCTGTCGTGCAGATACGGAACTGGCGAGAATGCTTCCGATGCGATCAGTGTCTGGGCGCGGTATTTTACCGGCAACTTGCCCGAGTAAAACGCCACGGCGAGCGTGATCAGCGCCACGGGGATCAACAGATAGAATTTCCGCCGTTTCAGTGATTTCAGCAAAGTGAATGCCGATTGCCGGCGGCCGTCCCTATTACTTTCCATTGCCTATCGATCCTCCTGGGGGTGTCCGTCTCCACGATCGGCGTCGGCATCCGGCGAGTCTGGCGGCGCCGTCTTGCGGCGATGCGGATCATCTGTCAGTTCCGGCGCGCGCGATAGAGTAAACTCGAGACCGGCAAAGTAGCGCCGGCGCGACATCGGGAAGTTCTGAAACTCGCTGACATTCTGGCCGTAAAATTCCGTACGCGTGAAGAAGGTAACTTTGTCGTTGATCTTGTAATCGAGACGGAGTTGCAATATGACGCTCTTGATACCGCGATTGTCAGTCGTAACTCCGTTCAGCGCTCGCTGCACATTGCCTTCCATCCCGAAGCGCTTGGTGATATGTCCCCACGCGCGGATGGCGACCACCTGGTAGATGGAATTGGAGGCGAATCCTGTACCGAAAGGCACCGGCGCAACAGGGGTGGCTGTTGGAGAGAGGCCCCCGAGGAAGGCCAGATATCTCTGATAACCGGCCGAGAGCCAGACGTCGCCGACCTTCTTGTCGACCGCCGCGGAGCCGGTAAATGACGATTGCTCAGACTGCGTCACGCCGCCTGACGCGCGCACGTTCAATCCCGGATTTACCGTGTAAACATATCCCAAAACGACGTTATGGGCGGTCGTATTGATTGTGCCCGGCACCTCGTCGAGCGGGTGGACGTCGAGGAACGAGTAGCTACCCGAGATCGCGTGATGACTATTGAACGAGTGATCGATGGCCAAGGTCGCGCCAATCCCCACCCGGTTGAGGCGCCCTTCCAGGTCGATCGGCAGATCCATGTTCGTGTACGCGTTATCGAAGCGTGCACTCAAGAGGGTCTTGCGATCCAGACGATACGCCAGGCGCGTATAGAACGAATTCTCTGTATAACGGCCGCGCGGCAACAACAGCAGGCTGTTCATCAGGCTGCGGGTGGGATCCATGGTCGAGAGAAACGATTCGGCGCCGTCGATGCTCCATCGCGGGCTGAAGGTGTGCCGGAAGTGCACGTTGGCATTGTGGTTCCAGGCGTCCTCATTGGTGTTGTGGGCGAAGATTTCAAACTCGGCCTGGTAGTCCACTGAGAACATGCTGCGGTGTGTGCTGGTGAACCATGCGATAGTCGGGGCCGTCAGGATGCTGACAGCGTCATCCAGAGTCCGCGACCCAGCTACAAAATTGTCGTCATAGCCCGAGCTCAAACCCAGCGGCGAAGTGAGAAACAGCCCGTTGGGCCGCTCCTGTGCGTACGCGGGAATGATCAGGCTGAGGGCAGAGACGAGGCTGCACACGAGCAGTAATGACCTTATTCTCATTTGTTGTTTGCACCCCTGAGGATTATTCGGCGTAAAGCCGTGCTGCGGCGAAGGCGTCCCCCAGCAATCGTTTATTCAACGTAAACCGTATCGAGAGCCTGCAGATAAAACGGCGCCGAGCTTTCATCGGCGACGTGCTTTTTGATGTCGATTTTGATGCGCTGCGGACCCGAAGGAGTGTTGCGGATCACGATCACCCGGGTCGGCTTTGCCAGATCGGTGAAGCCGCCCGCCATGGCGATGGCGTCCAACACCGTGATTCGATTCTTAAAGCGATACACATCCGGCTTCCGAACCTCACCCAAGACCGAAATCTTGAGGCTGTTCACCTGCTTTACCATCACATTTACGGTCGGTTTTACGATGTACTTACTCAATCGGTCAGTAATTTCAGCGCTCAGCTCAGCCCCTGTCTTACCGCTGGCGTCCAGCTCATTTACTAATGGCAGTGAGATTCTTCCATCGGGGCGAACCGTAACGGTCGTCGACAGTTCCGGTTCCTTCCACACGAACACTTCGATCACATCTTCGGGTCCAAGTCGATACTCAGGGCCGGCGGGATTGACAGTGGGAGTCTTGACTGTGTCATCTGCTATTGCGAATGCGGCGCCGGCCGCCAGTAAGAGAGGCAAAAACAGAGCGAGTTGCCAAGTTGATTTTTGGGTCATATCATTCTCGTGATTCCGGCCTGTTGATGCCACCGAAAATCGCATCTGAGCCAAGGTATCAAGCCAGGCTACGGAGTGTCTGGTCAAAAGTGATCAAATTGGAAAGGCGCCGGCGGCTACCGGTACCTGAGTCTTTGGAAACAGTGCGTTTCGAAGGGTTGGCGGCCGTGAACCGGTGCTCCCTCGCACCTTTACCAGGCGGTAATGGAGCGATTAAATGCGTTTCTTTATGAAAAGAGGAGGGCTCCCTGTGCCGAGCGAAGTGAGGATCAGCACCTATGAACTGCGCGGTAGAGTGAAACAGAACGTGGTGCCGGGACCGGGTGCAGGCTCCACCCAAATGCGACCTTCATGGCGGCTGATAATCTTACGGCAGATCGCCAGTCCCATGCCGCTTCCGGGATATTTGTCGCGAGGATTCAGGCATTTGAAAATGCCAAATACCTTTTCGGCATACTGCGGCTCGATTCCGATTCCATTGTCGCGGACAGAAAAGAGCCAGTCGCCTTCTCGCGCCACTGCATGAATCGAAATTCGGGGGGATTCCTCACTGCGGTATCGCACCGAATTCACCAGCAGATTTTGAAACAGGCGCGTAAGCTGCACCGGATCGCCCACAACCCACGGAAGAGATTCGTGCGAGACGATAGCGGCATTCTCCTCGAAGAGCGTGCCCAGATTGCGCATCGCGTCGTGCAGAACGTCCTCGCAGCTCATCCGCACGAAGAAGTCGGTCCCTCGCGCGTCCACCCGGGAAAAATCGAGCAGGTCGTGAATGAGTTGCTCCATGCGCCGCGATCCGTCCACGATGAAGTCGATGAACTGATCGGCATCTCCCTGCAACTTTCCGTTGTAACGCTTGGCCAGAAGCTGCGCATAGATAGATACGGTCCGCAGTGGTTCCTGCAAGTCGTGGCTGGCCACGTAAGCGAACTGCTGCAGCTCCTCATTGGAGCGCATCAACTCCTCAGTGCGCCCCATCACCCTGGCTTCCAGCGTGGCGTTCAACTGGCGGATCTGTTCTTCGCTCTTCCGGCGTTGGCTGATATCGCGGATCGCGGTTGTGATCACAAGCCCTTCATCGGTCAGCAGCGGGCTGACGCTGATTTCCACAGGGAACGTGGATCCGTTCTCGTGGACCGCTAACAACTCTTGACCGAACTTCACGGGCGGGCGCACGGAATCGTCCGCTCCCGCCCATGAGGATTCATGCGGAAACGACCAATTGGGAACCAGCGAATGGATGTCTCGCGAAACCAGGCGATCCCGGCCGCACCCAAATAACAGCTCCATCTGTGAATTCACCATGATGATGTCGCCGTTTTGGCGACACATCACCATCGCGTCTGGCGCGGCCTCCAGCAGCGAGCGGAAGTTCCGCTCGGCTTTCTGGAGCACCTCGGCCTGCCGCCGCAGTTCGTTGGCCTGGTCTTTCAATTTCCAGTTGCTGCGGCTCAACTCAACAAAGACGGCGACCTTCGAACGTAGCACTTCGGGCACGATCGGCTTGAACAGAAAATCCACCGCGCCCAGGTCATATCCCCGAAATAGATGCTCCTCGTTCTTATATCCCGTCAGGAACAGAATTGGAGTCTGGCGCGATCGCGGCCGGCTGCGAATCAGCTCCGCCGTCTCGAAGCCGTCCATCTCAGGCATTCTGACGTCAAGCAGTATAGCGGCGAAATCCTCGTTCAACAGGTGGCGTAGCGCCTCCTTGCCCGAGGTCGCCAGAACCAATTCTTCTCCCAAGCTCGACAGCGCCGCTTCCAGGCTGACGAGATTGTCCGGAGTGTCGTCTACCAGAAGAATCTTGAGGCGTCTTTCCACGGATTCCGTGTCGGTTTGTAGGCGGCTGGCAGTTGCCGACATAGCAATCTATCCGGCTGCGGTCAGGGAGGAATGCGATGCATCCTGGCCCGCGACCAGCCACACTCGCAACACCGAAAAGAGCTGGTCAAGATCGACTGGCTTTGTGATGTAATCGGATGCCCCGGCCTGAATGCACTTGGCGCGGTCACCTTTCATCGCCTTGGCCGTCACCGCGATGATCGGCAGTGTGCGGAACTCTGGTATTTGCCGTATGGCGCGGGTAGTTTCATACCCGTCCATTTCGGGCATCATGATATCCATTAGAACACCATCGATGCCCGGCGTCTTCAAAAGCATTTCTATGCCGGCGCGCCCATTTTCTGCGTGAACTACCTGCAAATCGTGCTCTTCCAGCACGCTCGTCAAGGCGAAGATATTGCGGACGTCGTCGTCCACCACCAGCACTTTCTTGCCGGCGAGTGGGGCATCGCTCTGCCTCAGACGCGCCAGAATTTCCCTTTGTGTTTCTGTAAGATCCGCGTCTGCGCGGTGCAGAAGGAGAACTGTCTCTTCCAGCAACCGGTCACTAGAATCGACGAAACGGATGGCGCTTACCCGCGCCAGGCGCATGACCTCCGACTCCACCTCAAAGCCGGCGCCCGGCCTGCCGTGGAGAATGATCGGGGGCGTCACGGGAGCCGTGGCATCTTGTATCGTATCGATCAATTGCTCGACCGGCACTTCCGCCAGTGCGAGATCGATCACAATCCCGTCGAGTCGTAGCCGCTTCACTGCCGATAGCACATCTGCCGTGGTCTCCGCCGAGGAGATCTCCACGTCGGCCCCGCCCAACGCCGCATGCCAACTGGCGAGTCGGGATTCCTGCGCCGAAACGATCAGCAGCCTTTTGCGGCGCGCCTGGAGCGACTGGCGAAACCCTTCGAAGGCCGCCGACAGATTGTCGCGCGTGATGGACTTATCGAGATAGGTCATCGCGCCCAAGGCGAGACCACGGCCCCGGTGTTCGTCTGCGGTGATGACGTGCACGGGAATGTGCCTGGTCACCGGATCGTGCTTAAGCTGATCGAGAATGGTCCAACCCGCCATGTCGGGTAAATTGATATCAAGGGTAATTGCCGCGGGCTTGAACTCGCGCGCGAGTGGGATCGCCGTGGCGCCGCGCTGCGCCACCAGCACGCGGATTCCGCGATCGTGCGCCATCTCCATCAGAATGCGGGCGAATGTGGGATCGTCTTCCACAATCATCATCACCGCATCCCCAGGCTGAATCAGATTCCGGTCATCGTCGATTTCAACTTCGCCTACCATGGTCGACGGCTCTACCGCCGAAGCCGGCAGAAGGATATCCAGCTTCTCGTCCGCCTCCACGCCCGAATCGCCCGGCAGGATCACGGGGCGCGCTATCTCAGTCCGCAACGTCGAGACAACCGGCACATAGGTTTGTGGCAGGTATAACGTGAAGGTGCTGCCTGCCCCAGGCGCGCTTTGCAAACGGATGGTGCCTCCCAGAAGGCGGGTCAGCTCACGGCTGATCGAAAGGCCCAGGCCGGTTCCGCCATACTTGCGGCTGGTCGTACCGTCTGCCTGTTGAAACGCCTCGAAGATGATCTTCTGCTTGTCCTGCGGAATGCCGATGCCGGTGTCTTCCACCGAAAACGCGATCACCGATCGCGTCCGTCCCAATACCGCATGATGCATACTCCAGCCGGAAGTAGCGCGTTCGACGCGCAGCCGCACAGAACCGTGCTCCGTGAACTTCAGCGCGTTGGAGAGCAGGTTCTTGAGCACCTGCTGCAGGCGCTTGGCGTCGGTCACGATCGACTCCGCCAGCAGCACCTCGCTGAGTTCCACCGAAAACTCCAGCCCCTTGCCATCGGCAACGTGCCGGAACATTCGCAGGCAGAAATCGCGCAGCTCGTTGAAGCGTACGCTTCCCACCGCAACTTCCATCTTTCCGGATTCGATTTTGCTCAGGTCCAGAATGTCGTTGATGAGGGCCAGCAGGTCCGTTCCCGAGGAATGAATGGTCTCGGCATACTTCACCTGCTTTGACGTCAGAGTATGCTCGCCGTTCTCCGCCAACATCTGAGCCAGGATGAGCAGGTTGTTGAGAGGCGTCCGCAGTTCGTGGCTCATATTGGCCAGGAATTCGTTCTTGTATTTCGAGGTCAGAGAAAGTTGCTCGGCCTTTTCCTCGAGTGCGGCCTTGGCCTGCTCCACTTCGTGGTTCTTGGTTTCCACCTCGTTCTTCTGCTCGGCCAGCAGGTGCGCCTTCTCTTCCAGTTCGGCGTTGGTCTTTTGAAGTTGCTCCGCCAGCGCCTGGCTCTGCTTCAGCAGCTCTTCCGTCCGCATCGTGGCCGCGATCGTGTTCAGCACGATGCCGATACTTTGCGTCAACTGATCGAGGAACGCCAGGTGGATGTCGCTGAAGTGATGGAACGATGCCAGTTCCACCACCGCTCGCGCTTCGCCCTCGAACAGCACGGGCAGCACGACTATGTTGAGCGGAGTGGCCTGTCCCAGGCTCGACGTGATTTTGATGTAATCGGCCGGGACGTCCGTGACGAGCACGCGCCGTTTGGTCAATCCACACTGGCCTACCAGCCCCTGACCCATGCGAAACGTTCTCACCGTGCAGGCCGGATCTGCGGCGTAAGCGTCCAAAAGCTTCAGCACCGGTGGATCCTCAGTCGAGTCCGCGATGTAGAAGGTGCCATGCTGCGCGCCGATTAGCGACGTCAACTCGGTCAACAGGAGCTGCGATACCGTCAACAGGTCGCGCTGTCCCTGCATCATGCCCGTGAACTTGGCAATGTTCGTTTTGAGCCAGTCCTGGTCCGTATTCTTGCGAGTCGTTTCGGCCAGGTTCACGATCATCTCATTGACGTTGTCCTTGAGCGCGGCCAGCTCACCCTGGGCTTCCACCGTGATCGATCGCGTCAGGTCGCCCTTGGTCACGGCCGTCGCCACTTCCGCGATCGCGCGCACCTGCGTGGTCAGATTGGCGGCAAGCTGATTGACGTTGTCCGTCAAGTCGCGCCAGATGCCGGCCGCCCCGGGCACCAGCGACTGTCCACCCAATTTGCCATCGATACCGACCTCGCGCGCTACGTTGCTGACCTGGTCGGCGAACACCGCGAGCGTGTCGATCATGCCGTTGATCGTGTCGGCAAGCTCGGCGATCTCTCCCTTCGTCTCCAGCACCAGCTTGCGCTTCAGATTGCCATTCGCAACGTCGGTCACCACCTTGGCTATCGCGCGCACCTGCGTGGTGAGGTTCGCCGCCATGGAATTCACGTTGTCCGTGAGACCTTTCCACGTTCCGGCGACGCCCCGCACCTCCGCCTGCCCGCCCAGCTTGCCTTCGGTACCCACCTCGCGCGCCACGCGTGTCACTTCCGATGCGAAACTGTTGAGCTGATCCACCATCGTGTTGATGGTGTTCTTCAGCTCCAGAATTTCGCCCTGCACATCCACCGTAATCTTGCGCGACAAATCGCCATTGGCAACCGCGGTGGTCACTTGCGCGATGTTGCGGACCTGCGCCGTAAGGTTGCCGGCCATGGAATTCACCGAGTCGGTGAGATCCTTCCAGGTACCGGCGACGCCTCGTACCTCAGCCTGCCCGCCGAGTTTACCTTCCGTACCCACCTCGCGCGCCACGCGCGTCACTTCCGCTGCAAACGAACCGAGCTGGTCCACCATCGTATTGATCGTGTTCTTCAGCTCCAGGATTTCGCCGCGCACGTCCACTGTAATTTTGCGCGACAGGTCGCCCTTCGCCACGGCGGTGGTCACCTCCGCGATGTTGCGGACCTGCATCGTAAGATTGGCCGCCATGTAGTTCACGGAATCGGTCAAGTCCTTCCAGGTGCCGGCGACGCCGCGCACGTCCGCCTGCCCGCCCAGCTTGCCTTCCGTACCGACTTCGCGCGCCACACGTGTGACCTCGCCGGCGAACGCATTGAGCTGGTCCACCATCGTGTTGATCGTGTTCTTCAGCTCCAGAATCTCGCCGCGCGCATTCACCGTAATCTTGGTTGTCAGATCGCCCTTCGCCACGGCGGTGGTAACGCCTGCGATGTTGCGGACCTGGTTGGTGAGGTTGCTGGCCATCGAGTTGACCGAATCGGTCAAGTCCTTCCAGGTGCCGGCGACGCCGCGCACGTCCGCCTGCCCGCCCAGCTTGCCCTCCGTTCCCACCTCGCGCGCCACGCGCGTGACTTCGCCCGCGAACGCGTTGAGCTGGTCCACCATCGTGTTGATCGTGTTCTTCAGCTCCAGAATCTCGCCGCGCACATCCACCGTAATCTTGCGCGACAAGTCGCCCTTCGCCACGGCAGTCGTCACCTCGGCGATGTTGCGGACTTGCGCCGTCAGATTGCCCGCCATCGAGTTGACGGAATCGGTCAGATCCTTCCAGGTGCCGCCGACGCCTTTCACGTCCGCCTGGCCCCCGAGTTTCCCTTCCGTGCCGACCTCGCGCGCCACGCGCGTCACCTCGCCCGCGAACGCGTTGAGCTGATCCATCATCGTGTTGATGGTGTTCTTGAGCTCCAGAATTTCACCCTGCACATCGACGGTGATTTTGCGCGACAGGTCGCCATTCGCCACCGCCGTCGTCACCTCGGCGATGTTTCTCACCTGATTGGTGAGGTTCCTCGCCATCGAGTTGACGGAGTCGGTGAGATCCTTCCAGGTCCCGCCGACGCCGCGCACCTCCGCCTGGCCACCCAGTTTGCCTTCTGTGCCGACCTCGCGCGCTACGCGCGTCACTTCTGAGGCGAATGCATTCAGCTGATCCACCATCGTGTTGATGGTGTCCTTCAGCTCCAGAATCTCGCCCCGCACATCCACCGTAATCTTGCGCGACAAGTCGCCCCTCGCCACCGCCGTCGTGACCTCAGCGATATTGCGCACCTGAGCCGTAAGATTGCCCGCCATCGAGTTGACGGAGTCGGTCAGGTCCTTCCACACACCACCGACGCCCTTCACCTGTGCCTGGCCGCCTAACTCGCCCTCGGTACCGACCTCGCGCGCCACGCGTGTCACTTCCGATGCGAATGCGTTGAGCTGATCCACCATCGTGTTGATGGTGTCCTTGAGCTCCAGAATCTCGCCCTGGACCGCCACTGTGATCTTGCGCGACAAGTCGCCGTTCGCCACCGCGGTCGTGACTTCCGCAATGTTGCGGACTTGGCCGGTGAGATTCCCAGCCATCGAGTTCACACTATCGGTGAGGTCCTTCCATACACCGCCGACACCCTTTACTTGCGCCTGTCCGCCGAGTTTTCCTTCCGTTCCCACTTCGCGCGCCACACGCGTCACTTCCGACGCGAACGCGTTGAGCTGGTCCACCATCGTATTGATCGTGTTCTTCAGCTCCAGAATCTCGCCCTGTACATCCACCGTGATTTTGCGCGACAAGTCGCCGTTCGCCACCGCGGTCGTCACCTCGGCGATGTTGCGGACCTGCGTAGTGAGGTTCTCTCCCATCGAGTTGACGCTGTCCGTGAGATCCTTCCACACGCCGCCGACGCCCTTGACTTGCGCTTGTCCGCCGAGTTTCCCTTCTGTGCCCACCTCGCGCGCCACGCGCGTCACTTCCGACGCGAACGCGTTGAGCTGATCCACCATCGTGTTGATCGTGTTCTTCAGCTCCAGAATCTCGCCCCGCACATCCACCGTAATCTTGCGCGACAAGTCGCCGTTCGCCACCGCGGTGGTCACTTCCGCGATGTTGCGCACCTGAGCCGTCAGGTTGCCCGCCATCGAGTTCACGCTGTCGGTCAGGTCCTTCCACACGCCGCCGACGCCCTTTACTTGCGCCTGGCCACCCAACTTCCCTTCCGTGCCCACCTCGCGCGCCACGCGCGTCACTTCCGAGCCGAAACTGTTGAGCTGGTCCACCATCGTGTTGATCGTGTTCTTCAGCTCCAGAATCTCCCCGCGTGCATCCACCGTAATCTTCGTCGAAAGATCGCCCTTCGCTACCGCTGTCGTCACGCCTGCGATGTTGCGCACCTGATTCGTCAGGTTGCCCGCCATCGAGTTCACGCTCTCCGTCAAATCCTTCCATGTACCCGCCACACCCCGAACCTCAGCTTGACCGCCGAGCTTACCGTCGGTGCCCACCTCGCGCGCCACGCGCGTCACTTCCGACGCGAAAGCGTTCAGCTGATCCACCATCGTGTTGATCGTGTTTTTCAGCTCCAGAATCTCCCCGCGCGCGTCCACCGTAATCTTCGTCGAAAGATCGCCCTTCGCCACTGCCGTCGTCACACCCGCGATGTTGCGCACCTGGTTCGTCAGGTTGCCCGCCATCGAGTTCACGCTGTCTGTGAGGTCCTTCCACACACCGGCGACACCCTTCACTTCCGCCTGCCCGCCCAGTTTCCCTTCCGTGCCAACCTCGCGCGCCACGCGCGTCACTTCCGACGCGAACGAGCTAAGTTGATCGACCATCGTGTTGATGGTGTTCTTCAACTCGCGAATTTCGCCCTGCACATCCACCGTGATCTTGCGCGAAAGATCGCCGTTCGCGACCGCCGTCGTCACCTCTGCGATATTGCGCACCTGGGACGTGAGGTTGCCGGCCATCGAGTTGACGCTGTCAGTGAGATCTTTCCAGACACCGCCCACACCCTTCACCAACGCCTGCCCGCCCAACTTGCCCTCGGTGCCCACCTCGCGCGCCACGCGCGTCACTTCCGACGCGAACGAGTTCAACTGCTCCACCATGGTGTTCACCACCCGGGCGGTGTGCAGGAACTCGCCCTTCAGAGATCGCCCATCCACCTCGACCGCCATGTTCTGCGAAAGGTCGCCCTTGGCGACCGCGCCAATCACCCGGGCGACTTCAGTCGACGGCTGAACCAAGTCCCCGATCAGGCTGTTAACCCGATCGATGCATTCCGCCCAATCGCCGGAGGCAGCTCCCAAATTCGCACGCTGCCCAATCTTGCCCTCTTTTCCCACGGCGCTCGCGATCCGCGCAAACTCGCTCGCCATGCGTCCGTTCAATTTGAAAATGTCGTTGAGGGTGTCCCAGATCTTACCCTGTACCCCGGTTCGATCCACGGGGAGGCGAACTGAAAAATCGCCATCCCGAAATGCCATCAAAGTATTGAGCAGAATGCTCGAGTCCAGAGCAGTCGCGTCTATCTCAGCGGTCATGCGGTCCTCAGCCTCAGTTTCGCGATAGCCGGCGGCTCAAAGCCTGACCGAGCCCGCGTACGTTCCGTCCAGCAACTTCTTCAAGACCTCTCCCAAGGCCAAAAATTGATCCAGGGAAGAGGGTTTTCGCAAGTAGCAGGTGGCCCCCAACTGGTTGGCGATCTTCTGGTCGCGGGGCGAGTCCGACGACGTTAACACCACTACCGGAACGCGAGCCAAAGTGGCCGAAGTGCGAAGTTGCTCTAGGATTTCGATTCCATCATGCCGAGGCAAGTTAAGGTCCAAGATAATCAGGTCGAATCGCGGAACCGCTGCCCCCGCCGGGTCTGGACACACCAGACTCAAGACTTCGCGGCCGTCAGCCGCCACGCGCACCGACGCATCCACATCGTGCTCGTGCAATGCTTCGCGAATAAGATACACATCTGCGGGGTTATCTTCCGCAAGCAAAATGGCGGGCATGGTTCTCCTTTTCACGTCGCTTTCCTGGATGCACTTCTTGCACGGTAATGCAAACTTGGCGCCCGGCGCAACGCTACCAGAGCTCAACTTTAGTCCGGACTCACTCAAATTTCAGCCCCAGGCGTAACATTCATTACTAAATCACCAATCCCTGCAAGTGCTTGTCCACTTCAAAAAATACTTGGTCCTTTTTTTCACCTTGGTTTCGACTTAGGAATACTCCGGGCTCTTACGTGCTTGAGAAAACGTTAGCGCTCCCCCAATTTGTACGAAGCGGCTTGCTTGGAGAAATGAGGTTTTTCGCGGTGGCCGACACAATCCTGCTAGTGGATGACGAGGCCTCGGTTCGTCAAGTCATGCGACCCGCCCTGCAAAGTGGTGGTTATACTGTCCTGGATGCAGCAACTTACGAAGATGCACTGCGGACTTCAGAGCGGTACGAAGGCGTGATTGCCCTGATGATCACGGATATCTCACTGCCCGGCAATAATGGGTACGAACTGGCCGCCCAGGTTTTGGCGGCGCGCCCCCAGATGAAAGTAATCTTTACTTCTGGCCAGGCCGGCCGTGAACTCTGTAAGTTTTATAACATGGCGGAGACGGACTCACGGCTTCTCAAGAAACCCTTTGGAACCGAAGAACTACTTCGTCGGGTGGAATCCATGATCGGGCCGGGTTGCGCGAAAAAAGGCAGGGCGAACTGCTGTTAGCCCAATCGGCACTCGACGGATCGCCTGCCACTGTGCTTAGAATGGTCGCATACGAGGGGAGTACATGCCTGCGCGAGTTCTTGTAGTAGATGACGATTCTCGGGAACGGTCTGACCTGGCGGAGATGGTCAATGCTCTGGGGTTCCAGGTAACGACGGCTGAGAACGGCCGCGAGGCTCTCGCCAGGATGGCGGCGATGCCGGTTACTGTAATCCTGACGGACTTGGTCATGCCGGTGATGACCGGAGCGGATTTGCTCCGCGAACTGGCAGCCCGCGGCGACCGCACCCCAACTGTCATGCTGACCGGCTTTGGCACGCTCGACCAAGCCATCTCCATGGTGCACAATCTCAAGGCATTCTGGTACCTGGAAAAGCCGGTTCAAATGGGTGTGCTGCGAACGCTCCTGGAGCGAGCCGTTCAACAGCATGACCTCGTCTCCGAGACCGAGCGCCTGGCCCGCCAACTCAGCTACCAGGGCGTGCTGGGCGACATGGTGGGTGAATCCACGCCGATGAAGGAGGTCTTCTCCCTAATACGCCAGGTCGCCCCCACCACTGCGTCTGTGCTGATTACCGGCGAGAGCGGAACGGGTAAGGAATTGGTAGCCCGCGCTATCCATGGCCTGAGCAAGCGCAGCACCGGCCCGGTCATCGCGGTGAATTGCGCTGCTCTCCCGGAGACCCTGATTGAGAGCGAATTGTTCGGTCACGAAAAGGGCGCCTTCACTGGAGCCGTCGAGCGCCGGGCGGGCTGCTTCGAGCAGGCGAACCACGGAACCCTGCTGCTCGACGAGATCGGCGATATGCCGTTCACCACGCAGGCCAAGCTCTTGCGCGTGATTGAAGAAGCCAAGGTACGCCGTCTGGGCAACACCAACGATATCCCCATCGACGTCCGCGTCCTCGCAGCCACCAATCAGTCCCCCGATAAGGCAATTGCCGAGAAGCGCTTCCGCGAAGATCTCTATTACCGGCTCAATGTCTTCCACATCAACCTGCCCCCGCTACGCGACCGCAAGCAAGACATTCCGATGATTGCGTCCGCATTGCTCATCAATCTCAATCGCAAACACAACTGCCGTGTGACGCACGTGAGCCAGGCGGTGCTCACACGCTTCGATCTATACTCCTGGCCGGGCAACGTGAGGCAATTGCGTAACGTGCTCGAACGCGCGGTGATCATGGCGGGTGAAGGCGAAATTCAATTGCGCCATGTGCCCGGCGCATTGGTCCCCGCACCGCCCCCTCCGCAAGAGCATTCGGACGATCTGCTGCGCATTCGCGTCGGGACGCCCATGAATGAGGTCGAGGAGGCGTATATCCGGCTGGCGCTCGCCTACACCAAGAACAACAAGCACCGCGCCGCCGAACTGCTGGGAATCAGCCTGCGGAACCTCCACAATAAGGTCCGCACCTATGCTCAACGCAATACCGAAGCGGTAGGGGCAGCCTCCGCAAATATCGCCGAGGCGTAGAGCAGGTCGATCGCCCACAAGGGCTTAGATAAGCCCCCGAAGATAGTCAGCAAACATTCACGAGTTGTTGATACGCTCAGTGCCCGGCTACAAATCACAGCGCGGTACTCAGGCCGCGATTGCTGTAACGGTGGTTGAAATATGCCTGCAGGGGAGCATTTCCTTATTGCTTGGAACTATGGGCCGGTGACCTACTCCAGCAGTTTTGAAAACAAAATTAAAAAAGCCGCCGTTTCCTACCGATCCAGGCCAATTTCGCGGAATTCTTATTGGCTTTGATCCGCATTCAACGGCGGCAATTCTAACAGGTCCCGGAAAATTAATCGATTGCCGGACCGAAATAACCCTGCGCAAGTGCCGGCTCGGCCTCAAGCGCTTTGCTCCAGCAGGAGCGAGCTTCGTCAGACTTGCCGGCAGCTTCCAGATTGCGTCCCAGATTCAGGAGCGCCTCCGGCATGTCGGGCCGTTGCTGTAAGGCTTCTTTATAGAGCCGGACGGCGCGTTCCACCTGGCCACCCTTCTCGTACATCAGGCCGGTATTGTAGAGCACTTCAGGAGTGCGTTCGCCGAGATCGATGAGCCGCACATGCAACTCTAAAGCGGTATCGAAATCGGACGCCTGGATGGCCAGAGAGGCCAGACCGCGGAGTGCGTCCATGCTCTTCGGATCGGTCTCCAGCATCTTCTCGTAGAGTCGCTCGGCGCGGTCACGGTCGCCCACACCGTTGTAAGCCAGCGCCAGATTGGCGTGAGCTTCGGACCACTGCGGACGATAGCGCAGGCAGCCTTCGAAGGCCTCGATGGCGCCGCGATAGTCCTCGCGCTGTAGTCGCAGGAAGCCGAGACGGAAACGCGCTTCCTCTTCCTTCGGCGCCTTGTCCAACACCATCTTGTACCACCGCTCCGCCTCTTCGTACTGCTTGGAGTGCTCCAGCAGCAGAGCGATGTTCCAGAGCGGGGCCAGGGCCTCGGGATTGGCCTGCAGAGCGCGGTCGTAGGCGGCCCGGGCGCCGTGCATATCGCCGATCTGTTCGCGCACAATGCCCAGGTTGGTGTAGGCTTCAGCCGAATTGCTGCGCTGCTTGATGGACTCTTCGTAGGCTTCGATCGCCTGTTGCCAGCGCCCCGACTTCTGGTGCGAAAGTGCCAGATTGAACCAGCCTTCGAAGTGCTGCGGTACCGCCGAAACCAGCAGCGTGCAGAACTTCGCGGTGAGTGCGTGCTCACCCGCAGCCGACGCCCAGGCCGCCAAGCCTTCCAGAGCTACCGTCGACTCGGCATGCAGTTCCAGCAAGCGCTCGGCATACTCGCGCACCATGTCGAAGTCTTCCTTCGACATACCGATCAGGATGAGGTTCGAGAGCGACTCTTCGGATTCGGGGTCGCGGTCCAGAATGCGCTGGTAAAGCTTCGCCGCGTCATCCGAATGCCCCAGGGACTGCAGCGCCGCCGCCTTGCCGAAGAGCGCGTCCTCGTGATCCGGTTGCAACTCCAGGCACCGCTCAAACGAGAACAGCGCCGACTTTGGATCCTCAACCCGCAGGTGGCAGACACCCAACCCGAGATGTGCCTCGAGATGCTTCGGATCGAGGGTGCCGGCCTTGTGGAAGCCCTCGGCCGCGTCGTCCCAGGCGCCCTGGCGTTCGTAGCAGACAGCCAGGTTGAACCATCCCATGGCGTACTGCGGCTTAACCTGGGTAAGGATCCGATAGCTTTTGGCCGATTCCCGGTAGTCGCCCATTTCGAACTGAATATGGGCCATCGCGCGATAAATCTCGGCGGACGCCTGATTCGCCGCTACCGCGCGCTGCAACTGGCTGAGAGCCTCCTCTCGTTTGCCGGCCAAGTGCAGGGAGACGGCACGAGCCAGAAAGCCAGGCCCCGTGGTTTTCTCGGCGGGCTCCGGATCGGGAGGCCGCATGGCCTGTACCTTGGTTGTTCTGATCGCTGTGGTACTCATCGTCTTGAATACTCCTTACCCGGGCTGCCCAGAGGGGAAAGCCTCACCCAGTAAATCCGCGCCCGGTCGTCCGGAACGCCCTCAAATCCTACGCCCCCCGCGGGGAGCCGGTTGTCCGACCACGTCTCGATCACCTGCCCGTCGACCGAGACCGAAAACTCACTGCCGACGGCACGAAGCTTGACGGTGATCGCGTTCTTACGGTTCAACGCGACTCCGATCGGCGCGGGCTCGGACCATTCCCGATTGCCTCCCAGATTGACACCGTGCTGAAAGGTGAATGCTCCATCCGCAACTGCAATCTTGGCCAGATGATATTCGGTCAAACTGGTTGCCCGGAAGGCGCACGTCACACTGCGATGGTCGATGCGCGCCAGGAATTCCATCTCGTAGTCGCGCTTATCGAGCGTGGGATTGAACAGAGCCAGCGAGCCGGTACGCGCCCCTGCGGCATCCAGTAGCCAATCGTCCACGCCACCCGTCCAGTTGCGCAAGCCCGAATCAAACTGCTCTTCGAGACTGACCTTCGGAACGCCCGACAAACCCGCGGGCGAGACCACAATCTGCGGAATATAGCTGAAAGCCCGGTCTTCCGGCATGATCGGCACCAGGACCAGGTGCGGCGAAGCTTCGCTACCCATGCGGTCCTGCTTCAACCGCACGAATTGCGGCGCCGCTCCGTTTCTGCCTGCGTGAGGGATGGGACGGGGTGCCGCCTGCTCCCAATTCGTCCAGATCTCGTGAGCCGCCCTGACCTCGGGGTCCACCGATTCAAGTAACTTCCTTCTGTAGACAATCGGGCCGCGCGCCGAGATTCCGGTGGCGCGAACGCTAACGTGGGTGGACGGCAATTCCACGTGCGGAAGGTGGAACCGCACCGCCGGTACATTCTGGGTCGCCGGCCGGTCCAGCCTGCTGACCATTCCCCCATGCAGACGGCTCGGCCAGATTATCGCGGGGCGGTGAGCCGCCGGATGAAAATCGAGCGATTGCATCGCCGGGACTCTGAATCCCGCGCCCGACGATACGCGCAACGCGTGCCCGCTCTTGGCCGAACCTTGTACCTCGAGCGGGCGTTTGATCCGCTCCTGATAATTCGTCCCGGCGGCTTCTACTTCGCGCGCCCGCTCATGTAAAATGACTCTCGCCTTTTTTGGCCGCGGGATGCCGAATTCCCGTGGGGTTCCCTCGGAAATTGGCATTTGATAATGAGAAATGTAACTGCGCGAGCCTGGAGTCTGTACCGAGGCCGACCATTTACTAACTGGCAACTGTAGAGAAGTTTGATTTGCCGAGAACCGGATTTGTGACTGGTCCGCGGTGCGAGCCTCGACGTTGCCCTCACAATACAAGAACGGAATCGCCTTTGGATTCTCGCGGCGCCGCATCAGGCTGGCAACTTTGCTTGCCTCCTGCAGGCGGTCCATGCCGCGACGCAGCCGATATTGATTGCGGTGTTCGCGTGAGCAGAAATCCTCGCCCGCGCCAACCCAAATTCTGCTCAGCGCCTTGCCGCAGAGCAGACAAGTTCTCGCGCTCATTTTCGGTAATTGTACGGTTTTAAATTGCAAATTGCTAGAATGCATGCAGGCAGTATCCACTCGCTATCCAAGGTAAGTACTACTCTATATACCTTTGTAATGAACAGGTACGCGATGGCCAGAATTATTGCTAATTTTGGCTAATTCGTCGGGAAATTACTGGAATTACCCCAAAAATATCGTGTAAAATCGTGCCTGAAAGCGGCTCTCTCATGAGGCCGAGTAAGAGGACAATCGATGACCGAGTCGACAGCGCGCGCAGCATTATTCGAACTGCAGTCTTCCATGGGACCGAGTTACACCTGGGCGATTCCACAGAAGCCAGTCAGCGTGCGAATACCCTTCCCCGTAATCGACCGGCTTGAGCACGAAGCCGTCGAGAATTTTCGTTCGCTCAGTTCCCGCGGATCGGAGATCGGCGGGTTATTGTTCGGCACTGTCAACGCGGGACAGCCCGCGGTAGTGACAATCGAAGAGTTCGAGCTGATCTCGTGCGACTATAGCCGCGGCCCCTTATATCGCCTGGCGGAAGCCGACATGGCGCGGTTTGATCGCGCCATCCAGCAACGCGGCACCGCGAGCCCTCTCACGGTGGTCGGCATGTTCCGCAGTCACACCCGCAAGACCCTGTCGCTCGATGCGGATGATCTCGCCTTCCTCGACGCCCGTTTCAAAGAATCCTACCAGATCGCGCTCCTGATCCGGCCCTTCGCCACCAAAGCAAGCACGGCCGGCATCTTTATGCGTGAGAATGGTGTATTCCCGAGTGATACGAGCCTCTTGGAGTTCCCTTTCCGTTCGTCTCTGTTGTCGAGCGAAAAGCCGGCAGAAGCTCCCGAAACCAAAGCAGCTAGTCCCGCTCCGGCCGCTCCCGCAGCTTCGACTTCCGCCTCCAAGGCTACTGTTCGTGGACAGATTGTGCCGATCGCGTCCCGGCGCGACACGCCTTCGATGACATTACCTTCGGAATCGGCTGCGGCGGAGGAAGCACCTGTAACGCAAGCTTCCGCCGTCGCGCCGGCGCCACCGGTTGTCGAGCCACCCCAGCCCGCTCCGAAGGCCCCGCAGGCGCCCGGCACGCCGCCACAGGCCGCCGCGCCGCAAGTGCAGGAGAAACCCAAGCCTACGGTTGAGGAAAAGCCGAAGCCGCAGGTGGACGATAAGGCGTCCAAGCCAAAGGTCGAAGATAAGCCCGTCGTTAAGGCGAAAACGGAAGAGAAAGCCGCCGTCAAGCCTTCGGTTGAGGACAAGACGGCCAAGCCAAAAGTCGAGGACAAGGGCGCCGCGAAGCCGAAGACCGAAGACAAAGCTCCTGCATCAAAACCCAAGGTAGAGGAAAAAGCCGCAGTCAAGCCCAAGGTCGAAGAACCGGCCAGACCGAAGTTCGAAGAGAAGCCGGCTGCGAAGGTCGCGGCGGCACCGGTCGCTGCGGTTGTCATTCCCGAGCCCGAACCGCAGGGCAGCAAGAAGCTCCTTTGGATGGGCGTCGGTGTCGTCGCCGCCGTCATTCTGTTGATCGCCGGGTTCATCTACCCCGGCTTCTTCCACCACAAAACAACCCCGGCTACTCAGGACACCTCAGCCCTTTCCCTCCGCGTCGAAAGAACCGCCGGAGAGATTCTGTTGACCTGGAATCGGGACTCCGATGCCATTCGCACCGCCACTCACGCAGTGCTCGTCATCTCCGATGGCGACCAGCATGAGAACGTTGAAATGGACTTGGCCCAGCTTCGCAACGGCAGCATCAGCTACTCACCGGCCACTTCCGACGTGATCTTCCGCATGGAAGTCACCGGACGCAACAACGAAAAGACCGCCAGCGAGTCGGTTCGTGTCCTGCGTACGCGTCCGTCTCCGCTGACGCCCGATTCTGGTGCGCCGCAGCAGGCCGCTGCCAATCCCGCGACGCCCAATACGCCGGCCAACTCCAAGACTCCAACTCCGGCAAACAACACGCCGGCTCCGAATACACCCAACAGCACTACTCCGAATCAGCCGACTGCCGGCCAGCCAAACAACGCGGCCACCAACACTCCGGCTCCGGAAGATGCCCCCAAGACGCCTGAGCGGCCTCTGAAGGCCTTCCAAGCCCCGACTCTCTCGGCCAGATTGCACCCGACGAATCCCGCGGATCTGCCCGATGCTCCGAGCCTGAGCAGTGGCGCGCCAGCCGGCCCGTCCTCTGTCACCGGACTGAACATGAACTCCGTCAGCGCCCCGGTCGCGCCGAAACCTGCTACACCGGCACCGGCACCGCCGGCCGCGACTACCACCAGCAGCACTCCCACCGCGACCAAGTCGACCCCGGGTGGAAACCTCGTACAGGCGCAGTTGGTTAGCAAGAAGGACCCTGAATATCCCAAGCTCGCCCGCGAAACCGGAGCGAAGGGAATTGTCGAACTCGTTGCCACCATCGGGGCAGACGGCAAGGTGAAGGCAGTCAAAGTAGTGAAGGGCCCCCCGATGCTCCTGAAGGCCGCCAGCGACGCCGTGATGCAGTGGCGTTACAAACCCACCATGCTGAATGGCGTACCGGTAGAATCGCAGACCCAGGTATTCGTCAACTTCCTCGGCGGCGACCGCTAGTCGTCCGCGCACATTGTCCTCCCACGGGGTGCGGTGAGCTTAAGCTTGCCGCACCCTTTTGGCATTTCGCGAGCCGTTCCGCACTTGCGAGCCGCGCGCGTAAGCAAGCGTCTTCGTCCTCCACCCTTCCCACACCCTTCGCCATTCAAGCCACCATCACCACGTACACTTGAGCAGTTCCCGTCCGATCACTTGCAAACGCCACTCTGCTTTCATCCGTCGACCAAGAAGGATGCGGGTGGCTCCACTGCGGCCCGTATACCGTGTCCGCCGCGTTCTCCATCCAGCTCAATGTATTCCTGGCCTGCGCGAAATCTTCAGCCAAGGCGTAGCGCGACTGGCGCCACTGCGTTCCCCGATTGCTCGATTCGCTCAGACAGAGTTGCCGGCGCGCCCCCGTGGCAACATTGATGATCTGCAATCCCTCATCCGGATGGTTGGTGTCGCACAACACCCGCTCGCCCTTTCGGTCAGGCGAGATGTGCCACGCATTGTATTCCACGATGCTGCGAATCGCGCGCGTGGTCCAATCCATGCGGCAGAGGGCACGGGGCCACACCGTAAAGACCAAGTCCCCAGTCTCCCCCAGAAAAGTCTCGTGCACCAGAAACTCGTCATTGCCGTGCTGGTAGAGGCACTCCATGCCGGTGCCATCGCGTCGAACGCGGTGCATGCGCGGCGCCGGATCCCCCGCGAATTCGATCCACTCCGGCTCCAGCGGATGAAACTGCGGATGGATCACTGTTCGAGGAAACGGAATCGTGAGCCACGACGACCCGGCGAAGCGGCCGGCGACCAGTCCGGATCCCGAGCCCGCTTTGAACGCCGCCGTGAGCCAACCGCCATCGCGGCTGATCGAACACTCGCCTAACTCTGCCCCGCGAAATTCCGCGATCAGACGCTCTTCCCCGGACTCCCGCCGAATCGCCCACAATCCTCCGCCGCGAGTGAACACTAGCGTCTCCCCATCGGGATGTAAAGCCGCCGAGAAAGGATGCACCGGCGCGCCTTCCGTGATCTGCCGCAATTCGCCTGAATCGAGCGAAGCCTCAAACAATTGTGCCGTACCCGTCCGATACGATGTGAAGAACATCTCGCGGCCGCCGGGAAAGAACGAGCTCTGCAGAAAGTAGCTGGGATGGCTGATCGCTGGGCCTTCGGTCACCTGCCAGACCTGCGCTCCGGTAGCACGATCGCGCAAGGCGATCATGAGCGCCCCAGGTACAGGTCGCGACCCTTTGCCAGTGCGGCGATCTTGCGATCCGCCACCGATCGTTTGAGCATCCACAGGCCGCAATCGGGATGAATCCAACCGATCCGGCCCGCCCCCAACACACGCCCGGCGCGCTCCAGAGCCGAGGCAATCTCTTCAGCAGTTTCCACGTGATTGATCTTCACGTCCACCACCCCGATTCCCAGACGGAGGCGTGGATCGACATCTCGCAGCGCCTCCAGATCGGTCGCCGGACGATGCGCCAGTTCCAATACCAGGTGGTCGGCATGCAGGCAGTTCAGAAAATCGGTGAGCGCCCGCCAGTCGCCCTTCTGGATCGTCTGTCCGCCGTAGTTGCCGAAACAAAGATGGACCGCGCGCTTTCCGGAAAACGCGTCGAGCACGCGATTGATGGCCGCCGCGGCAACCGGCCCATGCGCCGGATTTCCGGGAATGTTGGCTTCATCCACCTGCAGGCAGTCGCACGGCAGACCCGCGACTTGATCGGCCATCACACCGGCGACGGCCATCAACAGATCGTCGAAATTACCGTAATGCCGGTCCAGCAGCGTCCTGGCAAGCATGTAGGGACTCGTGACCGTGAATTTGAAGCGCCCTCCCGCTACGCTCGCCGCGAGTTGGCAGTCGGCCAGGAGATTGAGCGATCCCTCGCCGATCATCGCCTCCACCACGCCCGCAGGCTTGCGGCGATACTGCATCGCGCTCAGGCGCGCGTACGCTTCGTGATCGCTCCGCCCCACCTCGGTTCGCACGCCCGCCATGGGCCGAAGAAAGTACTCGATCATTCCGTTGGTGTCGGGATGATTGCTGTCGAAACGGTACAACTCACCATCGGTCGGCAGGTCGATTCCAGCCTGTCGCTGGATATCGAAGACTACGCGCGTGGCATCGAGGCGCGCCTGTTCGCCGGGCAGCGCTGCCAGCCAATCCGGTGTCGGGTACGACCCCACGGTCGTCGTCAAAATTGCAGGTTCTCCGAAGCCCCCGCTCATACTTCGGGTTCCTCAAAAAAGAAGGCGTCGCGAACGTTCACGCCGTTCTCCTTCATCCCCAGATTGGTCTCGATACTGCCGCGCAGCCAGGGCACTCTTTTTTCGCACTCTTCGTAGGGAAGAAAGACGAAGTCATGCTTCTCCAGAACCGCCAGAATCTTGGCATGAAGTTCAATTAGCGCCTCGTAGGCCGCCTCACCTTTCCTCGTACGGAACTCCTCTAGTGACTTACGCCAATCGGACTCGTATGGCGTTCCAGCATCGTACTCCTCCTGCGGATCTTCGTCCGTGATCTGGGATCCATCGTCGAAACAGATTTCCGCGAATGGCGCCAGCAGCGACACCCGGGTCCGCCACCCGATGTTCTCGTAGTGAATAGTTGTGACTAGCTCCGGATCCTTGTAATACTCTTCGCACTCCTCTTCGCTCTCGAATTCCGGCGGTTCCACGATTTCCTGTCTTTTGATCGCATACTCGAAGGCTTCGCCGTCCGGACTTAGAAAGTATTCATGATAGGACCATTTTGCGTCGTATCCCTCGGGCGGGTCTTCGTCCCGATCCGAACCCTCGTACCAAACTGGATCGCCCGTGTACTCCCCGTTCTCAATCACCTCCGCTTTCGGGATTTTTCGCAGCGCCTCAGTGAGTTCCAGCTCAATCTCGCGGAAGTACGACTCGTCGGAATCGAAGTTTATTTCCACGATCCCGCCTGGCCAAAGCCGTTCGATTGCCTCCAGCACATCCGGCCGAAGTCCCGCCTTTGCGTGTTCACCGTCCAGCCTGCGTCGCTTTCCCATGCGACCATTATGTTCCAGCTCCCATCGTCAAATGAACCGCGGTCGCCTTGATCATCGCGCTCACGTGGTCTTCCGGGCGGAGTTGTAATTCGTTCGCGGATTGCGCCGTAATTACCGCCATCAGAGGGAACCCGCAATCCAGCTCCACACGCGCCAGCGGACCTTCCGGGCTCACCAGCAGCACTCTGCCTGCAATGCGATTCCGTGCACTCGACGCATGCGGCGGTTCGCTCGTCAGCGTGACATCCTCCGCGCGGATGCATGCGTAGACCGGTATCGCCGCGGCCTGGGACGGCACCGCACCGGAATCGGCAGACTGTAGCGTCGATGTGCCTACCTGAATAGTCACGAGGCCATCTGCCTGCGCGACGATTCGCGCGGGCAGCACGTTCTCCACTCCCACCGAAGCCGCCACCTGCGCATCTGCCGGCTTGCGGAAGATCTCCTGAATCGGACCGGTCTGCCGGATTCGCCCGTCCACAATCACCGACATCCAATCGCCCAACGCGAGTGCCTCCATGCGATCGTGTGTCACCACCAGCGCCGGGACCCTGCCTGTCTGCAGCATGCGGCGCAGTTCATAGCGCATCCACGTGCGCGTAGGCGCATCCAGCGCCGAGAGCGGCTCGTCGAGCAAGAGCAGGGCCGGGTCGGATGCCAATGCACGGGCTAGCGCCACGCGCTGCTGCTGTCCTCCCGAGATTGCCCGGGGCTTGCGAGTCGCCAGGTCCGCCAGTCCGAAAGCCTTCAGCAATTCTCGCGACCTTTCGGGACGCGCTGCGTAAGCGACGTTCGCCGCCACCGTAAGATGGGGAAACAGCGCGTAGTCCTGAAAAAGAAAGGCAGCACGCCGTTGTTGCGGCGGAAGGTCGATGCCACGGCCGGCGTCGAACCAGTCGCGCCCGCGGAACGCAATCAACCCCGTGTCGGGCCGCTCCAGTCCTGCCAACAAACGCAGCACGCTGGTCTTGCCGGAACCGGACGGGCCGAACAGGATCGTGACCGGAGACCGGTCCATGGGAATCTGCAGCTCCGCGTCGATCCCGAATCCCGATCGGAAACGCTTGGCACAGCGGCAGATCAGTTCAGTGGACATTCCGTCCCGGCCCGATCGGCCACGCCGTTCGCTGCAATCCGTAAATGAACACCAGAACGGTGAAGGAGAAGCCCAACAGGAAGAGCGATGTCAGGGTGGCCGCCCGATAGTTGAGCGCCTGCACCTGGTCGTAGATGGAGATCGATACGGTCCGCGTGATGCCCGCGATATTTCCTCCCACCATCAGGACCACGCCAAATTCTCCCATGGTGTGAGCAAAGCTCAGAATCGCGCCGGTGGCGATCCCAGGGAGCGCCAGCGGCACCAGTACGCGTCGAAAGGTGGCGCGCCGCGAGACTCCCAGACACCACGAAGCCTCCAGCAACCGCACGTCGACCGCGGCGAAGGCGGCTGCGACCGGCTGTACCGTGAAGGGCAGGCTATACAATACTGACGCCAGCAGCAGTCCCTGAAAGCTGAAGGGCAGCATTCCTCCCGTAAACCTGGCGTACAAAGCGCCAATCGGACTCCGTGGCCCAATCGCCAGCAGGATGTAGAAGCCGAGCACCGTCGGCGGCAGCACCAGCGGCAGCGCCACCACCGCCTCCACGAGAAACTTCCAACGGCGCTGGGAAAAAGTAAGCCAGTACGCCAGCGGCAGACCCAAAGCGAGCAGGATGAGGGTGGTGGAGAAGGACAATTTGACGCTCAGGCCGATGGCTTGCCAGTCCATGTCATTCGCCGGGCATGTAGAAGCCGTACCGTTTGAGGATCGCGCGGCCTTCGGGCGCCAGCAGCCAGGAGCGGAACTCGCGCGCTTCCGGCGAGTCCTTGACGATCACGCCGCCCTGCTCCATTTTCGGATACGCATTCAGCGGAATCTCCCAGTAGCGGCCCTGGCTGCGCACCGCCGGCGCAATCGCCAGCGAGAGCGCCACGATCCCGGCGTCGGCCGCTCCACTCTGAACGAACTGTAGCGTCTGCGCGATATTCTCTCCCAATACCAACTTCCCTTCGACGCTATCATAGACGCCCATCGACCGCATGGCGAGTTCCGCCGCGTGTCCGTATGGCGCGTGTTGCGGATTGGCGATCGCCAGGTGATGCAGCGCCGCGGACTGCATCGCGGTAGCCGGATCGAGAGTCGATTGGGCAGGCACCCAAACCACAATCCGCCCTACGCCGTAGACGAACACCGAGTCCGCAATCGCCAGTCCTTCCGTGGCCAGTTTCCGCGGATACTCGACGTCAGCCGAAACAAACAGATCGAACGGGGCGTGGCTGCGAAGCTGCGCATAAAAATTGCCCGAGGAACCGTAGGCGATCCGCAGCGTTGTCGTGGGATGGGACTTTGCAAACTCGCTGGACACCTCTTCCAGCGCGAAGTTGAGGTCGGCCGCCGCGGCAATGGCGAGTTCGTGCGATCGCGGCGGGCGGGAGCAGGAGCACAGCAGACAGAACCAAAGTAGCGCTGCAATCTGACGTTTTTGCAAGACAATCGTACTTTAACAAGAATTCATCGCCACGCGAGGCGGCCTTTTCCCCGCACCGCGTACAATTCGGTGGCCCTCCTCGCGAAGCCTCCGCGCCTGCCGTTCCGCCCCGCCCGGAAACTTGGGATTCAACGAGCCGTCAGCCCGTACCACGCGCCAATACGGAGTAATCTCGGAACTGCCCTCCCGGGCATCTTCTTCGGCAGCTTCGGCCGCGATCCGTACGAAGATTCCGGTCACCAGCGGGCACGCCGTCTCGACCATGTACTTTTCGGCGAAATACCCGCGAATTTGAGAGATCGTGGTCACGCTGCCCTCAGGAACCGTGCGCATGAAAGCGTCCACCTCTTTGGGACTCGGCAGGACCATCATCCCGTTGCCGTAGCGCTTTTGCATCTGGGGCATCACCGGCACCAGTTTCGGGAGGTTCGGATTGTCCATCTTCTCCCGCCAGCTCTTTCGCTTGTGCATACTGCTACCAGCCCAACTGTAAACCATATCCGGAGGCGAGGCTTGACGAATTTTGCGACTTTCGTGGCTCGACTGGTGGTCTTGTGGACGGCGCGGGCCGCCAGCTCAGGAATGCTCCCATGTGGCGGACCTGCGCTCGCAAAGCTTCCGCGACCAGGCGTGGGCCGCACATTCCGCTGCGGCCTGTAACCTGAACAGCCTGGCCATCGAGATTGCGGTGGAATCGCAGCGCCTCGACCCTGGAACTTTGTCCGGTCCTGCGTACCGCCGAAAACGTACTCTCGTTTTCCTTCTTCTCCGCGCTTCCTCCGCGCCTTCGCGCCTCCGCGGTGAAAGCCCTCCCCTCCCCGCCGCGTTACGCCCCCTTGAAGCCGTGGTACGTTCGAACGTATGCCGGAACTTCCGGATGTAGTCGTCTACGTCGAGGCCTTGCGCGAGCGAATCATCGGCCAGAAGCTGCGCCGCATCTCCATCCGCGGGCCATTTCTGCTCCGCTCGACCGCACCGCCTGTCGAGTCGGCATACGGCAAGACCGTCCGCGAAGTGCGCCGCGTCGGCAAGCGGATTGCCATCGGATTCGAAGACGACATCTGGCTGGCCATCCACCTGATGATTGCCGGCCGGCTCCACTGGCGCCCGCTCTCCGCCAAGACCGCCTCCCGGAACGTGCTTGCAGTATTCGAGTTTGATTCCGGTCTGCTGACCTTTACCGAAGCCGGAACGCAACATCGCGCGGCGATCCACATGGCATCCGGAGAGGCCGGATTGCTCGCCTTGGATGCGGGTGGTATCGAGGTCCTCGAAACACCGCCGGAAGCTTTCGCCGCCGCCCTGCGGTCTGCCAATCACACGTTGAAACGGTCCCTCACCGATCCCCACCTCTTCAGCGGCATCGGCAATGCCTACTCCGATGAGATCCTGCATCGCGCCCGCCTGTCGCCGATCGCCATGACGATGAAGCTGAGCGATGCCGAAATCACCAGGCTATTCCATGCCACACGCGAGACTCTGACGGAATGGGCCGATCGTTTGCGCGCCGAGGCCCGTGGATCCTTTCCGGAGAAGGTGACGGCGTTCCGCGAAGGCATGGCAGTCCACGGCCGCTACGGTCAACCGTGTCCGCAATGCGGTACCAAAGTACAGCGGATTCGTTACGCCTCCAACGAAACGAACTACTGCCCGTCCTGTCAGACAGGTGGCAAGCTCCTGGCCGATCGTGCCCTTTCCCGGCTGCTGCGTGAAGATTGGCCGCGCTCGCTCGATGAGATGGACGCGCGGGTCGCACGCGCATCGCAATCCTTGCCCGAGAACCCGGGCCGCTAGTTTAGTATCTCTTAGGGTTTTCAGAAGCCCGCCGGCGTTTCGCCAGATCGCTTGCTCACGCGCGCGGCTCGCAAGCGCACGCATCGCGAACGTAGGCAACGAGCCGCGACCGTGAGGGAGCGTCGCCGCCTTCTTGATTAGTGATCGCTTGCTCACGCGCGCGGTTCACAAGCGCACGTATCGCGAACGTAGGCAACGAGCCGCGACCGTGAGGGAGCGTCGCCGCCTTCCTGATTAGTGATCGCTTGCTCACGCGCG